>Ga0209340_1000858_pt1 | contig 26835 bp, 22 predicted proteins | sample EPASupsiteSAE323_FD_187266 | JGI IMG/M metagenome (GOLD analysis project Ga0209340, IMG submission 187266) | Bioremediated contaminated groundwater from EPA Superfund site, New Mexico - Sample SAE3-23 (SPAdes) (version 2) | ecosystem: Environmental > Aquatic > Deep subsurface > Groundwater >... | reverse complement strand
TATATCCTTTGTTGGCCAAAGCTATAGCAAATGGCAATGTCGCATTATTCAATGCTAATGTGGAAGTACGGGCAACTGCTCCTGGCATATTAGCTACACAGTAATGCACAATGTTTTCTTCAACATAAGTAGGGTCATCATGTGTAGTCGCTCTAGTAGTCTCAAAACATCCACCTTGATCAACTGAAACATCAACAACAACAGAACCTGGCTTCATTGATTTTAACATATTTCTAGTAAGTACTTTTGGAGTAGCAGCACCTGGTAATAATACTGCTCCTACTACAAGATCTGCCATTGCAATATATTTTTCAATATTATCTGCAGTTGCATACACAGTAGTAATACGAGAACCAAAAACTAAATCGAGTTCACGTAAACGAGGAACATAATTATCTAATATAATTACATGAGCTCCGCTACCTACAGCCATCATCAAAGCATTAGTTCCAACTACTCCTGCACCTATAATTACCACTGTACCTGCAGGTACTCCAGGAACTCCACCTAATAATACTCCAGAACCACCCTGTTTTTTCTCAAGTGCTTGTGCTCCTGCCTGTATTGATAAACGACCAGCTATTTCACTCATTGGTGCCAATAATGGTAATCTATTGAAACAATCAGTTACTGTTTCATAAGCAACAGCAATACAACCAGATTTTTTTAGTGCCTCTGTTTGTTTAGGATCGGGAGCAAGATGCAAATAAGTAAACAAAATTTGACCTTCACGTAACATCTTGCACTCATTTAATTGAGGTTCTTTAACTTTGATAATCATATCTGATTGACTAAATATTTCTTCCGGATCATGATTAATAATAGCACCAACTGCTTTATAACATTCGTCGGTAAAACCTATCCCTATAGCTGCATTATGCTGAACTATTACCTTATGCCCATTAGCTATTAATTCTTTAACCGCTGATGGAACAAAACCAACACGATATTCTTGATTTTTAATTTCCTTAGGAATACCCAATATCATAATATATATCCTCCAAAAAATAATATTGTTACAACATTTTACATTGAGATTAGATAAATTCTCTATCTAATCTTAATTACATTAACATAAATTAACCATTAATTCCGTATTTATTTAAAATACAAATTATCAAATTATAATATCCTGTAATCGTCACATTACTGTTAAAATATATCCCGTAATTGTCACAATACACATCGGAATTGTTACAATATATCCTGTATATGTCACATTTATCCTGTATATGTCACATAATTACTAAAAAAATATTATTTAATCAATAACATATGTAAATTAAACATCTTTAATTAAACTTAAATATTAAACTGTTCTTTCCCATAAATTTTAAACTAAATAACTTCGTGTATTAATTTTATATCGGTATCTTATACTAAATTTTTACTAATTTTTATAAAAGCTTATTTTAATGAATATTAAATATTAAAGATATTATTGCAGTAATTGCAAATTTCAGAGGAATATATTTAATCGAAATATTAATTTTTTATTTAATAACTAAAGATATTTACAACTTTATATATGAAATATTAATTAAATATGACATGTAATTTTATTTTTTCCTATTTTCAGTTCTTAGGCATAAATAAGTAATATAAAGATACATTATCATAAGCTTGTTTAAAAATTAATAACATGTTATTTTTCCAAACAATTTATTTATTATCTATGTTAATGTAATTACAGATTTTTTATATCTATTTAAAACCAGCATGTGACATATTCAGGTTTATGGTGCATAAAATGAGTTGTTTAAGTAAAAATAAACCCTTAGAACTTAAAAAACATATTGGAGCAATACATTCTAGTAGTAAGCTAACATTAGTACAGCGTAAAGTAGCTAATGCATTACTATATCATGCTTATGATAATTTATTAACACGTGATAGACATTGTATTCATATAAAAACACTATGTAATTTAATTGGATATGATAGTAATGATCATCGTATAGTAAAGAATGCTTTAATCACTCTAATTTCTACAGTTATTCAGTGGAATTTAATAGAAAAAGATAAAAATGGTAGCAACGAAAACGTATGGAATGCTAGTTCAATTATTGCTGACGTTTCTATAGATGGACCTATATGTTTTTACTCCTATAGCTATAATATGAGGAAATTACTTTATCATCCAGAAATATACGGACGTATTAATATGGAAGTTCAAGCCAAATTCAAATCAACTTATGGATTAGTATTATATGAAAATTGCATTAGATACCAAAGACTTAATCAAACGCAATGGTTTGATTTAATAACTTTTAGATTATTAATGGGAGTTGAAAACGGCAAATATTCTATTTTTCGAGATTTTAAAAAACGTGTTATAGATAAAGCTATAAGTGAAGTAAATATGTATTCACCTATATGTGTTAGCATTAGATTTAAAAAAAAAAACAGGTCTGTAATAGCATTACAATTCTTAATTAAATCTAATAATGCTATATTGAGTAATATTGGTAATGAGAATATTAATAATATATCTATTGATCTAGCGAAGTTTTTACAATCAAATTTTGGATTTTCGAATACATATGCCCAAAATATAATTGAATTTTATGGCGCTAATTATATTATGACTAAAATTGCTTTAATAAGGCATTCCGAAAGTTTTAAATCTGGTAAAATTACAAATTTATCAAAGTATCTTGAACACGCTTTGAAAAAAGATTATAGATCTTCAAAATTTAAAAATAATGTCAACGACAATATAGTTATAGAACAATACGAAAAGTTTCTAAATAAAGAAATTATAAAAATTTATAATGAATTACCACTTAAAGATCGTGATGATATAGATCAGTCTTTTATAAAATATATAAAATCTAATATTCATTATGAATTATATTTAAAAGAAGGATTATCAAATATTTTGGTAACAGATAGATTTTGTTTTTTTATCAAGAATTATAAAAGAAAAATATTAAAAAATATTATTTCTTATGAAACTTTTCTTATTTCTAAACAATCTGAATTAAAAAATAAATTTTAATTATTTTTGTAAGGTAATTTACAAAAAATTGGCATTTTTAAAAGTAAATTGTATTTTTATGTTAATATATTTTTTTAAACATACATATGATTTTTGATCATGGTTAATTATCCCATGGAAAATATAAAAAATTATATATCATTAATAAAACATAATGTTGTATATATTTATAATAAAGGATTTTTCCATCTTTTGTCTGCTAATTATGTAATGTCTTTTTTTACTTTCTGTTCTCAATTATATATTGCTAATTTATTGAATCCAATAGATATTGGAAGAATAAAAATATTACAAAGTATTTTTAATATAGTTAGTGTAGTAGCAGTTGCAGGCTTTGATACTTCAATTCTTCGTTTATGTTCTATTGATAGATCGCTAGGAGAAAAAAAATATATTTTTGAAGCTGCATGCAAATACGTTTTATTTACAATAATAAGTGCTTATATAGTAATGTATATATTATCCAAATTTAATTTGTTATCTAGAGATATATTAATTAATAAATATGCATTTTTATATTTATTGTCTTTAATTCCATCTACTTATTTTATTTTGTTTAATAAATATTTGGAATCTATTCAGTATTTTAAATTGATTGCTAAACATCAAATTATACTTCGATTCTTTGCGGTTTTGGTAATATTGATACTAACTTATGTATGGAGTATATATGGGTATTTAATAGGAGTATTATTTAATTTTACTATTTCTTCTGTAGTATTTTTAATATTGATAAAAATAGCTATGAAGAATATAAATAGTGAAAAAGTACAGAATATATTTAAATTACATTGGGATTTTGCAAAATTTGCAGTGTTCAATAATTTTGTAGCTCAATTAGTATTAACTATTGATATTTTAATAATTAATTATTTTTTACTAAAAAGAGAATTAGTAGGACAATATAGTTTTGCAACTAATTTTATCATTGGATTTAATATTTTATTAATTACCGTTCAACAAGTAATAGTTCCATTTATTTCTAATAAATCAAGTAATCTTAGTATCATTGTTGTAACCATTGAAAAATTTCAATATTTATGTAGATTTATTTTTACAATAATTTTTATTATAGGATTAATTGGAGTTCCTATTTTTATACACTTCTTTTTTAGTAGCTATAGTGATTCAATAATATTATTTATTATTTTATTTGTAGCATTTTACTTTAGGAGTTTAAGAATTTTACAATGGACAGTATTATTAGGAATAGGACCTTTTAAAGGGGTTCTATATATTAATTTGTTAATGTTTATTATTAATGCATTTTTAAGTTTTAAATTTTTATTATTATTTGGTGTAAAAGGAGTTGCTTTTGCACAAGTTATAACTTCTTTAATTAGCATATTCGTTACTTCAATCGCTTACAATAGATTGATCAAAGAAAATAATATTTGATTAATGCTAAAAAACAATATTATGAATTTATAATTTAGAGATAATCAAAATAAATTTTATAATTTATTTGATGAATTAGTGTCTATTACGCAATTGTATGAATAATTATACAATTATATAAGTGCATTGACCAAATATATTTGGTAACATTTTTGTAGCTGATAGTACTTATGAATATAAATAATATAGAAATATTGAATACCCGTTCTGATGTTATCAACAATAAATTATACAATAATATATATCTAACTTCTGTCAAAATTAATAACTAAGTGAAAAGATTTACTTTATATGATAATTGTTGAATGGTATTAATAATATATTGAATAGTGTAATAGAAAGATCATCGAAATAAGATAAATTTATAGATATAATATTTATTTAATATTTTATAGTATAAATACCACCTAAAATTGAAGTACATATAATGATTATAAAAATATAATCTAAGTTGATATTTGACAATACCCCAATTAATAAACCTGAACATGTAAATGATAAAGCAACTACAGCAAGGGCAATACCTATTATTTTCCCATATCTTTTATTGCTAACGTTATCAGATAATAATGATAACGATATACTATATGTTAATCCTACTCCTAGTGCCATAGGTATTATACTGAACCATGCAAATATTGTGTAAGGAAAAAATGTCAAGATACATCCACCAAATAATAATAATATAAAAGAACAAAATATAATTATTTTTTTGGGAAATAATCGTACTAGTGGGTAAACTAAAAAAAACAACGTGAATGCAAGTGTAATAGACATAATCATCAAAAATGTCCCTATGATATGTATAGAATAATTAAATTTATTTATTAAAAATAAAGGCATTACATTGAAATATAATGACCATATCAATTCACTACAAAATGTGATACCTAATAATACAATAATATTTTTATTATTGAATATGAAAAAAAAATCTTTTATCCAATTTTTTTTAAATATTTTACAATTACTTATTTTTGAAAATGATTTGGAGTATTTATCTTGATAAAATATTTTCACAAAAATAATATTTAATAATGTTAGTATAATTGAACAATAAAATGGAGTGGTATAGGTAAACCGTACATATATAGATTGATCCACTAAATATCCTCCAATTAAAGTGCCAATAGCAAATCCAAGATTACATCCTAAAGTGATTAAACTGATGTTAAAAGTTTTTTTATTACTTGAAGAAGTGGACATATCTGTAATTATTGTATGAGCTATAGCTTCATTGCAATTTACTAATCCTAATATAATTTGACCCATTAATACCAAATGAATAATATGATTTATAATTCCAATTATAGAAATTACGAAGCTGATTTCTGTACCAATTAGTGCAAAAATTAAACTTTTTTTTCTTCCAATAAGATCAGATATATATCCCCATATTAATGCTCCTACAAGCATAAAACTTACTGGAAAATTAACTACTGCTATATAGTACCAATATCTAACATTAACCGATATTATCTTTTGTGTTAATCCATTTGTATGATTACCTAATAACATTGGTGCAAATCCTGGAATAATTAGCCCAGCACTTATACAATTAATAAATACCATTAAAAAAATAATAAACAATGTGGAAAATTTTGTACTAAGATTATTCACAATTTATGACCAATAATATTTATATATTAAATTTATATCAAAATTAATAATAAAACTATATATATTATAAAATGGTATTTAATAATCAATATAAATTTGAATTTTTGTGAAAATGTTTTGCAAAATCATTTGATAATTAATAAACAAAAGATTATATTCTTAACATATATTATTTAATAAAAATTATCATATGACTAATTTAATAAAAGTTGGTGAATTGGCTAAATTGACTAATTTAAGCGTATCTACCGTTAGTATTTTTCTGAAACATTCAGATCAAAAATTGATAGTCCGAGATGGGAAAAGAGTTATTGGAATATTCCCAGAAGCAGCTGAACAATTTTTACGTCAATATAATCCTTCATTTTTCCGTCCTTCAATAATTTTAGTAGCTAATTTATGTGGTGGAGTGGGAAAAACCACCACTACAATTAATCTAAGTTTTGGTTTACGTCGTATTATCAATAGAAAAACTGCAATTGTTATTCATGATGGTGACCCTCAAGGAAGTTCAACTCATCAAATTTTTGGACAAATGGCTGCAGAAGATGAACCAATATTAGTAGATTATTTAGAGAATAGGGTAAAGTTAAAAGATATTCTTACACACTTAGGAAATAATATATGGGTGATAAAATCAAATTTGAACAATGCTTCAATAGAAAAATTGATGACCAAGCCAATTGATATTAAAACAAAAGTTTTAAATTTTTATAAAGATATATTTAGTTATTTGGGAGATGAAACAAAGATTATTCAAGATCATCATCCTGATTTATCAGTATTTTTTGCATCCAGTATATGTGCATTACAACAATTACCCAAAGAAATGGTTAAAGCTGTTTTGATTCCATTACGAAGTGATGAATTTGCTATTTCTGGAGGACAAAAGATAATAAAGGAAATAGAAGAATTAAGCGAAACTTTTTCTTTTGGAAATGATATTCCTATTCATTGTTATTTTTCTAATATGGATCGCAGAATTCCAACGAGTGGAGCTGCTTTACAGGCTGCTGCTTCAAAAGAAGAAATAGTAAAACATTTATCTCCAATAGTAATTAGATATTCTGATGAAATCCCGAAAAGTTTACATAATCATTCCAATATTTATAATTCTGGGAAAAGAAGTAAAGCTACAGAAGATTTTAATGATTTATTATTATCTATTTTTAAGTAATTTAATGAAAATTTATGGCAAAATTAGAAACAATAATTAGTTTGTTAAAAATAAATATTCCTGAAACGTTAATTTCAGAAGTGAAAAATAAGAAATTTAAAAAATTGAAAAGACGTCCATGGTTAATAGAAAATAATTCTGTAGAGAACAATATTGATGGTTTGGGAAACAGTTTAGGGAACAATATTGATGGCTTGGGAAACACTTTAGGGAACAATATTGATGGCTTGGGAAACAGTTTAGGGAACAATATTGATGGCTTGGGAAACACTTTAGGGAACAATATTGATGGCTTGGGAAACAGTTTAGGGAACAATATTGATGGCTTGGGAAACAGTTTAGGGAACAATATTGATGGCTTGGGAAACACTTTAGGAGACTATTTTAAAAATAGCAGTAGAAGAGAAAATGCTAATTTAGTATCGGGTGTAAGAAATGTAAATTTCATATTTTCAACTTTATGTAAATCAAAAGAAAAAATATTTAAGTATTTGTTAAATATATGTGTTGAAAATGGATCCCTTGATACAGGTCCAATAAAATCTAAAATTTTTGCGGAAAATATAAGCATTCCATATCAATCATTCAAAACAATATTAGGTAGATTAGTATCAATTGGCTTAATAAAAAGAAATATAGGGAAAACGTCACAAAATGGATATATTAATATCCATTTAAATAAACAAATAAAAAATCTTGCCATTTATTATTATTTAGGAAACAACTTAGATAACACCTGCAATAATAGTAGTAGTAATAATAGTACTACTACTATACAGAGTACTATATCCGAAAATCAATTATCTCCTGAATGGATGGGTATAGATTTTGAGCAGTTATCATTTATAAACTTTACTCGTGCTCATTTAGTGCAAATAGCTAAGCAAAGTAAATTATCTTTTGATATAGTACAAAATTCAATATATGCGTTTGCTTTTGATTTAAGAGAAAATAATAAAGCTCAAAATATTAAAGGAGATCCTATAAATTATTTTATGGGTATTCTTTGTTCCGGTAGACCGTATAATTTCTCTAGTAATTATGAATCACCTCAGGATAAAGCATTAAGAATATACAGAGAAAATATTAATAATATTACACAGAAAAGAAAAGAAAAAGAGAAGGAAATTATGAATCTGGCTTTTGAAAATTGGTTTTCAAATCTTACTAATGAACAGAAAAGGAATATAATTCCGTCAGTATTTACATATACTTCAAATTTAGAGCAAAACAAAATATTAAAAAGTGCTGCTAAAAATAAATTTGAAGAAAAAATTTGGCCAGAGGAAAAAAATAAAATATTATCTTGTGGATGAATGTTGTGATTTAACTTCTGATATAAAGTTAATAATATATAATTTATGATATGAATTATGAATACAGGATGGATGAAAAATTCATGTTTTTTATAGTAAAGTATTTTTTGTTAATTTTAATATTATGTTATTGCTATTCTTTTAACGTTTATGCTACAGAAGAGAGCTATATTATCGAAAACGAAATTAAAAAATTAAATTCGAGGCTTTATATAAAAGAAGATGTGATTAGAAAAACAGTTGAATTTTTTTGTCAAAAAGAATTTGAAGGAATTGGGTTGGATGGAAGTATCAGAGAACACTTAATAAAGTATACTGTTAGTGAAGAGGAAAAGATCAGAAATTATGCAAAAATGTCAGCATATTATGCTTATACATTAGATGATCCTTTACATATAATAAATTCTTATGAATTAATAGAATTGAAATTATTAGATCAATCACATGCATATGTTATTGTGAAATACCATCATTTAGGTTCTATATATAATGGTGTATGGGAAGATTATGCAATTTATGATTTAAGGAATTCTGTAAAAAAGGATATATGTGATGTTATTGTAAAATTAAAATTAGAATATGATAATGGTAGATGGTGGATTATAGATCCACCTGTTTCTCCAATGGTGTCTTATGATGTTGTATATAAGCATTACGCATCTGAAATTGTTAGTATAGAAAATGAAATTTCAATGGGTTATTTTTCTAAAGAAGATTTGGTGCATGTAAGTATATTATGTGAGGATTATAAGCATATATTAGGTATATTACATTGTATAAAAAATTAAGTCTTTTAAAATATTGAATAGATTAAAATTGAGAATGATTATGATTGATAAATTTTTAAATAATTATTTATTTTTGAAATATTTAGGAAAACCTATTTTAGTTAGTACTGTGATTTTTTGCGTACATTTTATTTTAATCAATATTACTCAGATACAAGATTTTAATTTTTATAATCATTTTTTAAAAGTATTAATAATTTCCATGTTTACTTGGATATTAATTTCAACTGTTAATATGACAAAAAAAATGATTTCAGTTGATTCAACTTATGCAAATTTCGGAAACCATTTAGATATTAGGCGTATTAATACCAAAATAGATATTTTAACAAAAATCATAATACGGATAATAATTATAGTAGGCATAGCATCAGTATTGGTAACATTTGATGCGATTAGAGATTTAGGGATAAGTATTTTGGCTTCTGCTGGAGTAGCAGGTGTTATATTAGGTTTTGCAGCACAAAAAATTCTATCGAATATTTTATCTGGAATACAGATTGCTTTTACTCAACCGATTAAAATTGGAGATGAAATTGTGATAGAGAATGATGGTGGCATAGTTGAAGAAATTAATTTGACTTATGTTGTAATATGTACATTTGATAAACGTAGATTGATTATTCCTATCAATAATTTTATAGAAAAAAGCTTTCAGAATTTGACTAGAAATTCTTTGGCTACTATAGGAGTAATATTCATTGATTTGGATTACAGTACAAATATTGAGAATATACGTAGCATTTTAAATAAAATTTTGAAGGATACTGATTTATGGGATGGGAAATTAAATAGAGTACAAGTAAATAATTTAAAGATTAGAACTATAGAAATCAAAATATTAATTTCTGCATCAAATTCTAGTAACATGGGAAATTTAAAATCTTATATAAGAGAAAAGCTTATTGAATTTTTAATTAAGGATTTTCCAAATTACATACCTAAAGTGGGAAATAATTGCGTATATTGAAAAAATTGTACTTGATTAATATTAATCTTTTGATTTATTCTGAAAATAAATATTTTCAGTTATTTTAATATTTTTAATCAAATATTGCGTTATAGTATCATAATATTATTGCAATATCTGTGAAGATAAAAGTTCAAAAAATTATTCGATGTTTTACATTTATAGAAAGATTATTATTAATTGGAGATATTTAAGTGTTGAATATTCCTCGAACTCGTAGAGAACGAGAAATTTGGGAAGTATGTGATAATATTTGGAAGGAAATAAAAATAAAGGGAATACCTGTTTATAAAATTACAGGTAAATTAATAAAAGAAAAATTATTACTATTAGGTTATAATAAAGGCAATCAAAGTCAAATTTATCAATATCGCAATACATGGATGTTAAATCATAACATTGTTTTTAATGATTTTAAAATATCAATTGGAAAACGTAAATTTATAATGACAGATAATATTCATAAAGCTGTTGAAAATTTATTTGGGCAAATGCAGAGTGAAGCTAATAATAATGCATTGAAATTACAAAAAGAATTGGAAGAAACGTTAATAAATTTTAAAGATAAGCAAAATGATTTATATGCAGAAATAGATTGTTGGAAAAATAAATTTTATAATTTATTTAATGAATTAGTTTCTATTAAGAAACTGTATAAAGATCTGTGTATTAAATTATCTTTAAATGAGTCAGTTATTCATAAAGAAAATAATAAAAATTGTTAATCTTAATACAAAAACGACGAAATTGTTAGTAAAATTATATAAGTGTGTTTAGAGGTATTTTAGATAAAAAATTTTGGAAATTAATTTTAAAGTCAGTATTCTTAAAGGTGTTGTTTTTGGAATATAGTAAATGGATATTTTAAATAAAAAAGATAGTAAAATTCACGAATTAGTTATTGAAGAAAATTATTTAAATCAACGCATTGATAATTTTTTGTTCAATATAATGAAAAATGTTCCCAGAAAACATATATATAAAATATTGCGTGTTGGGACAGTACGAGTTAACAAAAAACGGGTTAAACCTTTATATAGATTACAAACTAAGGATATAGTTAGAATTCCACCGTTTTGGAATAATACTAAAATTTGTAGTACGAATATTCCTATTAATATTGCAAATTTATTATTAAATTCTGTTATTTACGAAGATGAAAGAATGTTAGTGATTAATAAGCCTATCGGGATAGCTTCTCATGGTGGTAGTGGTATAAATTTTGGTGTTATAGAGATGTTAAGAGAATTAAGAAATGATCTGAAGACTTTGGATTTAGTACATCGTCTAGATAAAGAAACATCAGGTTGTTTGATTTTGTCAAAAAAGAAAAGTGTTTTACGTGAACTGCACAAATTATTATTTGAAGGTAAAATTATCAAAAGATATGTTTTATTGGTACATGGTAAATGGAATATAAGTAATAATATTGTAAATTTACCATTATTAAAATTAAATTTAAAATCAGGAGAAAGGATTGTAATAGTTGATAAACAAGGGAAAGAATCACTAACTCTTTTTAATACCATTAAGATTTTTGATAATTATTCATTGCTTAATGCTGAATTAAAAACAGGACGTACACATCAAATACGTGTCCATGCTGCTGCTATGGGTTTTCCTATTGTAGGTGATGACAAATATGGTGGAAAAAATATAAAAATGGGCAGTGCAGATTCATATAAATTGCATAGATTATTTCTTCATGCTCAGATGATTAAATTCTACATGAGTTGTGGGAATAAATTTGAATTTAATTCAGCTAGTAATTGGGAATATGAAATAGAACATTTTTGCAAAAATTAAAAACCACTGTTTTGTAAATAATACCGAGGATCGGAATCGAACCGATACGGTGTTTCCACCACCAGATTTTGAGTCTGACGCGTCTACCTATTCCGCCACCTCGGCAATTGTTAAAACAATATCGCGAAAATTATACCATATGAAAGAGTTATTTTGATATAGAGAATTTAAATTATTAATCAATATTGGTATTATTATTTCTTTTACAAATGGTAAAATGTAAATGTACTCAAGAGAATTAATATTAACTTATATTCAAAAATATAGTGGTTTTAATTTTCCAATTCTAGATAAAATCCTAGAGGGGAAAATATCATTAATTGATAGTTTATTGAATATTCGTGGTAGTAATAGAGAAAATAAATTGCATTGTCAAATTAGAGCTATTAATGATATTGAAGCAGTGCAATGTTGGTTAGATGAATATAAGAATAATAAAGGGACTTATCGTATATATAAAAAAGAGATTGAGCGTTTTGTGTTATGGTGTATTTATCAGAATGGTAAGCTTGTTTCTAGTTTAGATAAAATAGATTTTGAAAAATATTTTGAATTTTTAGATAATCCTCAACCTTCGTGTTTATGGTGTTCTCGTTCTGGTGGAAGAGGGAATGTACGTGGAAGTAAAAACTGGAAACCTTTTATTGGAGCACTAAGTCATCATACTAAGTTGACATCTATATCGATTATTAATACATTTATAACGTATCTTGTAAATGCTCATTATCTTGCCTATAACCCTCTAATATTAGTTAGAAATATAAAAAAATACGTTAAAAATGACTGTAATGGCGAGCAGTATATGAAAATACAAGCAAAAATTTTAGAAGAAGATGAATTTTTGGCTATAATAGAGAGTGCTAATGATTTACCTGAAACATCAATGCGTCAAAAGGATGATAAACAAAGAATAATCTTTTTAATAAAGATATTATTTTTTTTGGGGTTGCGAATACATGAATTAGAAACACATACATGGGCTCATTTTAAACAACTACAAGGTAAATGGTGGTTTTTTGTTTTAGGCAAAGGAAATAAGTGGGGTAAAATTCCAGTTAATGATGAGTTATTACAATCAATTATTCAATATCGAAGCCATTTGCGTTTCACTCCTTACCCGGGAATAGATGAACAAGATAAAATCAGACCAATTATACAATCGTGGAACCATTCTGGTGCATTAACAGCTAGATATATGAATAAATTATTGAAAAAAATAGCATTACTAGCTTCAAAAAAATTTGACAATATTCCAAATAAAATTGCTAAACTTAGTAAATTCTCTGCACATTGGCTAAGGCATTTATCTGCTTCCATGCAAGATAAATATGGAGTATCATTTAATAATATAAAAGCCAATTTGCGACATGAAAACGATAATACAACTCGTTTATACATTCATGCTATAGATAACCATAGACATGAAGACATGCAAAAATTACATTTACCAACCTCATTAAAGTCTAATAATGACATAATTAATACAAAAATTTAATTATTTGCAAGTACTATCTGTAATTTTTGAACTTGTTTTTATATCTAATAAATCTATTTTTGAATTAATATTTTTTAAATTAGTAATAATCTCTTTCTGTTGTTTCAACAGAACCGACAAAAGCATTTTTGTATCTATTTCTTCGAAATTTTCAACAGAATAAAATTTATTCTTAATATCAGACCAACCAAATTCATTATCAATAAATACCATATCCTTAGAAATTTTATATACCTGTCGATAAGAATACCAATTAAACATTTGATTATGAGCGTAAAATATAATTGAGATTACTCCCAATATAGTCAATATTTTTATTACCACATTCTTTGGATTCGACTTAAAATTACAATAATTTTTCTTCCAAGTATCATTAATTTGCGGTCCTTTAATATCATTACCCATAAAGTATCTAATTGATTATTAATCAACTATTTTTTATTGATAGCTTCTTTTAATTCTTTTCCAGCAGAAAAATGTACAGTTTTACTTGATTGAATTCTTATTTGTTCTCCTGTACGAGGATTTCTACCATTTCTTGCTTTTCTTGTTCTTATAGAAAATGATCCAAATCCTACAAATACAACCTGCTTATCATGGACCAAAGAAGATTTTATTTCATCTAACATATATTTTACAATTTCGTCAGCTTTAACACCAGTTAATCCAAATTTAATTGATAACGATTTTGATAAATCACCTCTATTCATATTCATCACCCTAAAAAATAAAATTTTAATGAAAAGTATATTTTATACACGTGAAATAATACTGTTGTATCCAATATACGCACATATACGTTATCATATGGCTATTTGAATAACAATAGGCTAATTGATCATTTAATGCATAAAAATACTTATAATACTTATAATTATATATTACAACATAAATTTTTGCTGCATTTTTAATATAAATGAATTTGAAATGATATTATAATAAATATATACTGATCTTTAAGATAGTTTGTGTCACAGTATATTATTAGTGGTATGTAAATATCTTTATATTAAGGGAGAGTAATAAAAAACATGAAAATTTTATTTAATTCCAATAATAGTAAGATTTCTTTATTCAATAATTTTTTTAAAATATTTAAATTTAATGATAAAGATTATTCCAAAACATTCTTTTTGATCGCTTCGCTATTTCTGTTGTGGGGTTTTTCAATGGGTCTTATTGACGTATTGAATAAACATTTTCAGGAGTATCTACATCTTTCGAAAACTGAATCAGGATTCATACAATCGTTTTATTATATGGGATATTTTTTAATGGCTTTACCTGCCGGGTATATAGCACGAAATTTTGGATATAAAAAAGGTATAGTTTTAGGATTATTTTTAGTTGCTATTGGGTCTATAATTGTTCCAGTAGCAAATGCTTTTTTATCTTTTTTAATTTGTTTATTTATTATTGCCGCTGGTTTTTCAGCGCTAGAAACAGTTGCTAATCCTTATACTACGTTATTGGGTGCTAGAGAATTTAGTGCTGCTCGTATTAATTTAGCTCAGAGTTGTAATGCTATTGGGCAAATATTAGGCCCTTTTATAGGAGGGCGGATTATTCTATCAGCAACTAAAAATATTGCATCTAATGATCATACGGTGGTATATATTCCATATATTGGGATAGCGATAATAGTAATCTTATTGATGGTCATTTTCTGGAATGTGCACATTCCAGAATTCTCTATAATGAATAATAATGAACAACATAATGGAATTAAAGAACCGCCTTTATTTCATAATTGGCACTTTAATTTTGCTATTGTAGCACAACTATTGTATTTGATTGCCCAAACTGGAATTTGTAGCTTTTTCATTAACTATGTTGTCAATGATTTGGAGTGTAGTAGTCGGGAAGCATCAGTTTATCTTTCTATAGGAGGCTTTGGATTGTTTTTTGTTGGTAGAATTATTGGTAGTTTTATTTTAAGACAATTAAAACCTTATAAAGTGCTGACTATATTCGCTATTTTAAATTCATTATTAATGTTATATGTCATGTTTAGTAAATTAGTACTGGGAAGTATTGCGCTTATCTGCAGCTTCTTTTTTATGTCTATTATGTTTCCTACTATATTTGCATTGGGTATATATGGTATTAATAAACATTTAGAAAAAGCGTCTTCATTTATTGTCATGACATTAATAGGCGGTGCATTTACTCCAATTATGGGGTATGTAGCAGATATCACGAATATTAAATTTGCTTTTGTAATTCCTTTATGTTGTTTTACAGTAATTTCTTTATATGGATTACTATGGAAAAAATTAATAAGAGGTCAGTCATAATGTTAATTGGAATATCTAAGTATATTGGTCCAGAATTACTATCTATAGCTTATAAAATGGGGCATGGTGATGAAATAGTTTTAGCAGATGCTTTTTTCCCGGGGCACAGTTTACATTCCTTAACCATAAGATATGATGGTGTTGAAATCGATAATTTATTAGAAGGGTTATTACCGCTATTTCCAATAGATATTAATGAAAATGAACCAATAATAATGATGGAGACATGCTATGGGACCAAATGCGATTCATCAATAGAACATAATTATCAGAATATCATTGAAAGATATTCTAAGATTAATATTATCAAGATTCCTAGATTTGATTTTTATGAACGTGCTAGGAAATCTTTTGCAATTATTATGAGCGGCACTAATAAAAAATATGCTAACATTATATTAAGAAAGGGAGTGATTTAGTAATATGAAAAAATTTGCTATTTATTGGCCTGGAGACTATCGTGATATTGCTAATAAAGCCGCATATGATGAAGTTTACCAATCCACAATACAATTAGAACTTGCATTGAAAAAATTAGGATATGTATCTTATAGAATAGAGGGATTCATTACTAAACCACATGAAGCTATTGAAAAATTACAATCTATTACTGATCCTTTAATTGGAATTTACTCTCATTGGGTATATGGAACACATACTACTGATGGCATGATAGGGAAAAATAACCCTGTATTACTAGTGAGTAATTTTTCTAAAAAGTGGCCTGGATTAGTAGGATTACTTAACACAGCTGCTTGTTTAACTTCTGTCGGCAAAAAATATAGTCGTATTTGGACTTCGTACAGCAATTGGATTGAAGACCAAAATTTTATGCATAATCTACATATATGGTGTAAAACTGGAATAATAGATTATCCAAAGCAAGAAATTTTTCAGGCTTCTAAAATTAAAATTAATCCTGAGTCAGAAAATATTGCAAATATCCTTACTAAGGAAATTAAAGCAAGAAGTATTTTAATGTTAATGATTGGAGATACTTCTATGGGTATGATAAATGGATATTTTGGCCCGCGAGTACTGAATATGTATAATATTGCTGAACACAAAATTGACCAAGCGTGGATAATAGATAAAGGAAAAACTATAGATCAAAAACGTATTAATGACGCATTAGAATTCATCAAAGAAAACGGTGTGAAATTTTATTATAATGGAGATTTCACTGAAGAATCCACAAAAGAACAATTACGTGATTATTTAGTTGTCTTAGATTTAACAAAAGAATTTAAAGCGGATTGTATTGGATGGCAATACCAGTTGGGTTTAATTAATATTCGTCCACCATCTGATTTAGCAGAAGGATTGTTAAATTCAATATGTAGACCAGAATCTAATGGAGATACAATTGTTACAGCTACTGAAGCTGATCAAGGAAATTTGATTCCAATGGAATTAATGAAAAGAATTTTAAAAGCAAAAAAATTACCTCAATGTGTAATATTTCATGATATTAGATGGGGAGATATACATGACAATAAATTCATATGGCTATTATTAAATTCTGGTTCTTGTAGTGCTTATGCATTTAATCACGACATATTGTCTTTACGAAATGTACAATCATTTCGTCAACCCAAAGAATATTTCCCCGTACCGGGAGGAACATTTTCTGGGGAAAGTTTACCCGGTGAAATTACATGGGCAAGATCATTTATTAAAAATAATAAATTATATATGGATATAGGATATGGGGAAGTTATTAAATTGCCGGAAAAAATACGAGATGATTGGTGGGCAGGGAGTACAAAAGAATGGCCATTTATGGCTGTAAATTTAGGAATATCAAAAGAAACTTTAATGGCTCATTATCTTAGTAATCATATTGCTGTAGCTTATGGGAATATTTTACATGAAATGGTTGCTTTAAGTAAAAATCTTGGATTTGAGGTAAGAATATTTGGAAATTGGCAATGAAAAAAGATTTTTATATAGGAATAGATGTTGGTACTGGTAGTGCACGCGTGGGTATTTTTGATGCACTTGGTAAAATGATAATACAAGTAAAAAAAGAAATTCATACTTGGCATTATGACAATGTATTTGTGGAACAATCTTCAGATGAAATTTGGAAAATATGTTGTACAATTGTTAAACAATCTTTAAATCAAAGTGGGATCAGTGCTAATGATATTAAAGGTATTGGTTTTGATGCAACTTGTTCATTAGTAGCTTTAGATAAAAATTCAAAGCCAATTTCCATTAGTATTTCTGGAGAAAAAAGAAGAAATATTATTGTATGGATGGATCATCGTGCATCTGAACAAGCAAAAAAAATAAATAATACACATCATAATGTTCTCAAATATGTAGGAAAAAATATATCGCCCGAAATGGAAACTCCAAAACTATTGTGGATCAAAGAAAAATTACCCGATACTTGGAAAAATGCAAAATTTTTTTTCGATCTTCCTGATTTTTTGGTTTTTCAAGCAACAGGAAGAGATATTCGATCATTTTGTTCTACAGTATGTAAATGGACTTATTTAGGTCATTTAAATAAATGGGATGATTCATACTTTCAAAAAATAGGGTTAAAAGATATTGTAGATGAAAAATACATGAAAATTGGAAATGTAATTCATCCTATTGGAGTATCAGTTGGTAATGGTCTAACAATGCAATCTGCAAAAGAAATGGGCCTAAATCCAGGAACACCAGTATCAGTATCTATAATTGATGCTCATGCTGGTGGAATAGGAATGATAGGAGCAAAAATTGATTCTTTAATACAAGATAATGATCTTACTAAGAGATTAGCATTAATTGCTGGGACATCAAGTTGCCATCTTGCAATATCTAAACAACCAAAACATATCGTTGGAGTCTGGGGCCCCTATTTTTCAGCAATGCTTCCAAATATGTGGCTAACAGAAGCCGGACAATCTGCAACTGGTTCTTTAATAGATCATATACTCTTGTCACAAAAACAATCTATTAATTTAAAAAAACAGGCTAAACAATTAAATATATCTGTTTATACTATTCTCAATAATATATTGCTAAATTTATCACAAAATATACATAAAAATTGTACAGTATCTCCTTGGCTCACACAAAATATACATGTGTTACCATATTTTCATGGGAATCGTTCCCCTCGCGCCAATCCTGATTTGTGTGGGGCAATATCAGGATTAAACCTATCAGATTCATTAAATAATTTAGCAATATTATATTATGCTACTATTCAAGCTATTGCTTTTGGAACTAAACACATTATAGAAAGTTTAAATTCCCAGGGTTTTAATATAAATACTATTTTTGCTTGCGGTGGGTTATGCAATAATGATGTATTTTTACAGGAACATGCAAATATTACAGGATGTCAAATTATTTTACCAAAAGAACGTGAAGCAGTATTATTAGGCAGTGCTATTCTAGCTGCTGTAGCAGCAAAAAGATATAAAACATTAACAGATGCCATGAGTTCCATGAGTACTACAGGTAAAATAATTTCACCTGCTGATAATATATCTATTAAAAATTTTTACAATTCAAAATATAAAATATTCTTAAAAATGCATGACGATCAAATTCTATATAAAAATATAATGAATGATGAAAAAATTAAAATTTAACAAATAATATTTTTTTAACCAATGAACAACCCTTCTACACGAATTTTAATCCCATCTTTGGTTTTATTTATGAAATTAATTAACCCGGAATGTCTCCATTGTAACATACAACGATGTGGTAAAAACCAATATCGCATTCCTATCTTTAATTCTACTTTTGATATATTGACTAATCCTTCATATGCTTGAGCTGAATAATATCCTAAATCTTTATATCCTATATTTCTTGGATTTAATGGCCCCGTTACACACCATGTAATAATTCCAGTAATCTGATCTACATCAATAACATAACCACTATGTGTTATAGGACAACCACAAGATAAACCTAATGGTCTACCAATTAATATATCATCCTTCTTTATATCTAATTCCCTTACACGTATTGGATTATGAGGTATGATTATTTCTCGTGGTCCTGGTTCATTAACAAATGTATCTAATACAAAATCAAAATCACGTTCCAGTGAATCTTTCCATGTAAATTTACTTGATTCTGTTTCTGTAATGTTACTGCATGAAATACATTTTTTTAAACTTTCTATATTAGCATTTTCATCAGAAATACAAGAACAAGATTTATTCAAATAAATACATCGTTTAATTTCTTCTGGATGATTAATTAAAAAATTCGCAAAATCGTAACAACTTTTATAACCACAATTTCCACAATCCATGCCTGGTAATTCAGATAGGATGTCATTGAAATTACTAATCATATTATTCCCCTTGATAAAATAAATCATTGCTTTCCAGTGATCTTACTACTCCGAAATGTTGTTGCCAACCGATTTCTTTTTTCCCTACACATACTGTACAAGTTCCAACTGGAGGATTACCTCGTAAATATGTAGGAAATTTTAAATCATCAAGATTTTCAATTAATTTAACCAATGGATTGACCCCAATTCCATACAAAGCATTAACTTCTAAAATCTTCACATTAGAAGCACGTTCCATAATTCTAGCACGAAATACTTCCCTTTCAGCTTGAGAAATTAAATCTATTTTTGTTATTATGGCTATATCTGCTAAAGATAACATTGGTCCAATTTTTTTAGGTAAATTCATACCTGAAGTAGCCTCTAATACAATAATACCTAAAGCACCTGTAATATATGGCGCGCATCTCAAACACAACCCTGCGGTTTCAACTATTAAAAAATTAGTACCATTTTTTTCTGCCCAAGAAACAGCATCTGATAAAACCATCACATTACAATGATCTGGACATAATTCCCCTGAGTATACAGTTTTTGTTAGAATTGAAAATTCTTCTTTAAGAAGATCGCTTTCTTCAGCATATTGTACATCTATTTTCAGATAAGCAGGTTTTAGATGATTATTTAACAATTTTTTAATAACATGCCTTAAAACACTAGTTTTACCAGTAGTAGAAGTGCCAGCACAAATAATAGTTTTCATATAATATAATCTCCATAATATAAGTTATCTATTCATAGAAATCATACAAATTAATCAATAGTATCTCCATTACGCAATAAATTACGAATATTTACCAAATAATCATCTAATTCTCGTACTTTTTCAGCTACAATTCTCTCTTTATCATTTTTGAAGATAACTTTATTCATACCACCGTTCTTCATAATAATACGATAATCAGAAAATAAAGCTATTCGCGGATCATGAGTAACAAAAATAAAAATCTTTTTATATTTTTTTAATAATTCCAATACCTTATTACGATGAATTCCAGCATTTTCTATTTCATCTAAAAGAATAATAGGAGCATTTCCAATGATTACGGCATCAGCAATCAATAAAGAACGTGTTTGACCACCCGATAATTCTGTCATAGCACCATTTAAATTTAAAGGTTCTCCAGTAAGTTGATTTGCAAAATTTACTGTTTCTTGAACTATTTTATCATTATTTAAAACATGACGTATGCCAGCATGGATATGCAAAAAATCTTTTACTAATAAATCAGATAAAAAATTAGTATGTTGTGAAATTAAAGCCACTGGATTATTTGAAGGGTTTCCAATAATTAATTCTTCAGATTGTGCAATACCATTAATCAATACTCTGCGCTTGCTTGGAGTATTACAATTAGCATAAAGCTCAATATCATTAATAAAAGTAGTCTTACCACAACCAGTTGGACCTACAATACTAATGACATCTCCCATATTAAACTTTACAGAATCTACAATTTCTTTTTCTCCAGACCTATTATATCCACCTATAACTGTTATATCACTTATATGCATATGTAATTTCCCTGAAAATACCATTTTCACTATTATATATTATATAAAGAAATAATATATCATTATTTATGACTAATTGAATACAATAAATCAATGCTATTTTTTACGTTCCCGTATTCTGTTTGAATTAACCAATTTTTATTAAAATAATACCTAGTAATTAATGAATTTATAGAATCTAATAAACCAAAATTATACCCCATGTATATATCTGGAGTTAAATATCCACCAAATACTATAAGAGTATCAGGAGATTTTACTTTCTCAATTTTAGAAATATATTCTTTTTTACTTACAAAATATTTTTCTATCTCATCATGATGAATATTAAATAATTTAAAATAACTCAACCCAAATACCTTTTTTAAAGCATCAACTACATCTACTATTTTATTAACCTGATTAAATTTAATTTTTGAAGCAATCTGTAAAAATAAATGGGTATTATCAATATAAGATGTTTTAGTAATAGAGCATCCAAACATCAAATATGAAGTAATATCCATATTTGAAAGACCATGTGGTTCAGAAAATAAATCTATTTTTGCTGCATCGATCTTTCCGTTAATACGTATTCCAACTTGTTTTAAATTATTACGGTTATAATTTGGAAATACAAAAAGCTCTCCCATTTTATCTATATTACGAACAGCCTCTATATCAAATTTTAAATTTTTAATACCTTTTCCTAAAAAATTAAAATTACCTTTTGTTATTTTAAATTTTTGGCCATATATTTCATAATTACCATTATTAATAAAAAGTAATCCAAATATCGCAGTATTTTTCTGAGGATTATCTATAATTTGTAATTTTCCTTTTAAATTACCACTAACTCCCATAATATTAAAATATACATCTTCTCCTAATTCTAATTGAATATTCGTGTATAAATTTGATGATAAAAATTTACAATCTGATTTTTCATTAAGATAAATAATTTCGTTTGGTATAAAATTAAATTGAGATAAATAACTTAAGGAATCTAAATAACATTTAGGAACTAATAATTTTCCAATAATTTTGTAAATACCATCTTTAAATTGTATGAGTAAATCAGGTGAAATAACAATTTTTGTTTCATGATTATTTACCATTAACAAATCATTGCCTTTAATAAAAATACTTCCAAATAATTTATCATTTTTAAAATTTATAAACCCATATAAATTTATAAAACCCATCCCTGATTTAGCATACCCTTGATAAACAATCTCATCATTAATATTAATTGCTATTAATTTAATATCTTTTAACACTATATTAAAAAATGTTGAATTGTATATAGATAAGTCATTACAAGTAATTTCTGTTTTAATTAATGGCTTAAAAAGTAATCCTGTCAATGTACACTTCAAATTTAATTTACCATTTAAAAAAGAAATTCGAGGATAAATATTTTTTAAAAATTTTATATCATTTACATTCCAATCTAATTTACCATCAATAATCTGAGAATGATAAAAATTATCAAATTTTTTGAATTTTGGCAGATTAAAATTAAAATTTATAAAATTCATTTTATTAAATGCAATAATATTATTAGTAAATAATCCATATTCAGTTAATAATCCTTTAATAGAAATAAAATTTAATTTTAATTTAATTATTTTATTATCAATAAAAACATGTACAGTAGTTGGACATACTTTGCAGTAGAATCTATTTATTATTTTATTAGATAAGGGACAAAATATTTTACCTAAAAAATCTAAACGATTTAGCATTATATATTTTGTTTTAAAGTTGTGTATATGCATTCTAAAATATGACTGATCTTTATTTAAAAAGTCAACTTTCATTATAAATTTACAATATTTGCAGGAAATTTCACCTTGATGAAAATTATTAACTTCAACTATATTAGAAATTACAGGAGTATCCCGAGTACCATAAACACTACCTTTAAAATTTAATGAATCTAAAATATTAGATTCAAATTTGGAATAAAAATTCCAATCAATTTTCCAATTATCCTCTAAAGAACCAAATAAATTCATCACAATACAAGGTGCATACATATTAAATTTTAAATACCTAATGTATTTATGATCCACATGTAATTTAGCAAAAATATTTAAATGATCAATTGAAATTTTATCATTCAAAATTAAAGTAATATTTATAATCTTTAAATTATTACATTTAATTTGCAAAGGTAAATTTATTTTATTTAGAAAATTTAATACTTTTTCAAAAGAGATAAAATCATTACTACTTGCATTAGAAATAATTTTGATATCTTTAATATAAAATGCATTTAAATTAAATTTTTTTATTAATATGTCATACATATTATACAAAATTTGTATCTTCCCTACTATTAATTCAGTCTTATTCCCATATTTATAATGCAAATTTTCTATATAAATTGAATCTAATAATTTTCCATGTAATCTTTTTATAGTTAATTCACCTGGAATTATTCTTGAAACCACAAAGAAACAAATATTCAATCCAATATTAGTATTTAATAAAAAAATACAAATTCCACTAAAAATAGAGAATATAAATACAAAATTTAATAAGTATCTTGAAAAAATTCTCTTCATATATGAACATACTTTAATTTAAAGAATAGGACTTAATCCAAATTGGATTCCAGAAGATGAAGGTGACTCTCCAATAGATTTAGCATAAGTTAATTCTAAAGAACCAAGAACTGTGCGTAAAATGATACCAATGCCAATATTTTGTTTATGATCAACAGAACGATTATATATCTTCCCCATATCCCAAAAAGATGTCAAATACCAATTTTTTATAATACGATAACGTAATTCAATGCTACCAATTGCTAAATTATATCCAAGATCAAGATTATGATGATTAAAACTTCTAATATTTTGCATTCCATCAAAATAAGATTGCAATGACCATAAAACATTATTTGTATCATTAGCAGCAGTCCATCCCAAAATTATATTAGTAATAATATCTATATTATTTAAAAAAAATACATATTTTATATATGCTCTAAATTGCAAAAAATTATTAATTGCAGTACGCATATTCACATCAAAACTATATCTATAACCAATTGTAGATTTTAAAGAATAATCCATAGTACTTTTATGTAAATTAATATTGTGTATTAATAAACAATATTTATTTTTATTTTCTAATACATATTCATAATTAGACAAATTATATTTCGTAAATATATCACGTTCATAATGCAACATACATTTTATAACTTGATTCCAATTCATTAACATTGTCGAATAACTAGTCCCAACACAAAAAAACCAATTTTTCATATCCATATCAACAATATTCCAAAATTGTCCTATTAAATCAAGACTATACAAATCGCAAGCAGGTTTTTCCCCTGGAATTAAATAATGAAAATTAAAATTACTATAATTTCTAGACCATCCTAAAATTCCCTTCATACTATGTCCATCCACTGTCAAATATTTTTTTTCTAGATTTACTAATCCTCTAATACCTATATCAGTACTATATCCAGCTCCTATATTATATTGTTGAGATTTATATGGTATTAACACTACTTCTATAGGAACATACTTATCTGTCATTTTAATTTGAGGGGTAATAATAATATTTTCAAAAAAATTGCTTTTATTTAAAGCCAGATACAAATCTTGTAATTTAGCAATAGAATATAAATTCCCATATTTATATGTCAAAAATTTTTTCAGAAACCTTTCTTCAAAACATACAGAATTAAAAGTAGTCTCACCAAAATAAAATTTACTGCCAGTTTCCAAATGCAGTATTATTTTTACGGTATCCTTATTTAAATTAATTAATACTTTTTTTGATACTAAATAAGCATTAGGATATCCATTACTATCTGCCAAATCAAAAAGAAATTGTTTTGCTTTATTGTAAATATCAATACTAAAAATATCACATTTTCTTAACGGGAAATATTGTAATTTATTAATAATATTAAAATCTTTGCTTCCAATACCTAATATTTTCAAATCTATTGATTCAATTTTTAGACGTTTTTTTAAAATTACTTTAAAAATACCAATCCATCTATTATTTTTACATGTTAAACTGCATAGTGATACTGTAGAACCAAAATAACCATTTAATTCCAAAATTTTAATAATCTCTGACGGAATACAACTATAAAAATTCTTTATATTATTATCATTAACTACTGCAATGAATTTACTTTTTAATTTTATCTGTGTAATAATAATATTAGATAATTCATTCTGTAATCCTAATATTTTAAATTCTAAAACATCTTTGCTAAATGGGTAACAATTAACACAAAATATCATAATTAAAAAAAACATCAAAAATCTAATACATTTTTTCATAATATACTTATTGTAAAAATAATAAATCCTATAAATAAGAAAATTAGTAATACCTATAATATCTGAAACAAAAATTACGAAATTACCTTTATAACACGTAGTATAGTTGTACTTAAAATTTTAATACTTTATAATCAATTCCTAGAGTACATGATATACGTTATGACCAAATTTTATTACGGAGTTACTGTATGTTTATTTTGTTTATTATATCTTCTCTAATATTATTATTAATTTTTACCAAATCAATAACATCCAAAACTTTAGCTATAGTTGGTATTTTTATTATGTTATTTCCAACTATACTATTACTTATAAGTGCAATGAGCATCATGCTAATATGTACTGCAATATTCATTGGTTGTACATTAATTTACAAATTGTTTCGTTAAAATTTACATAACTATTATAACTTGCCCTTGATAATTAAAATATATACTTTTCAAAATAAACCCCAAAAATTCAAAACTAGATTTTACAAATAAATTAATACGAAATATAAAACAAAATAAAAGGAGTACATATATAACTTTGTAATGTACTCCTTTATATTTATACAATTAAAGTAAATCTATTGCAGGTATATATTCACAATTTAAAGCATCTGCTACTGCTTTATATGTTATATGTCCTTTACATACATTTAATCCATTTAATAAATGTTTATCATCCATTAAAGCTTTTTTATATCCTTTGTTGGCCAAAGCTATAGCAAATGGCAATGTCGCATTATTCAATGCTAATGTGGAAGTACGGGCAACTGCTCCTGGCATATTAGCTACACAGTAATGCACAATGTTTTCTTCAACATGAGTAGGGTCATCATG
>Ga0209340_1000856_pt1 | contig 26887 bp, 23 predicted proteins | sample EPASupsiteSAE323_FD_187266 | JGI IMG/M metagenome (GOLD analysis project Ga0209340, IMG submission 187266) | Bioremediated contaminated groundwater from EPA Superfund site, New Mexico - Sample SAE3-23 (SPAdes) (version 2) | ecosystem: Environmental > Aquatic > Deep subsurface > Groundwater >... | reverse complement strand
TTGCCGGCCTGCCCGCAGGCGCAGCAGCGTTCGTCGAGATAGTAGAAAGCGACGGCCGGTCGGCAACCGCAGTGCCGCTTGTGTTTTTGCAGGAATCCCCGCAGGTCCCCTCTTTCATAACCGCGGCGCTTTTTCCCGGCGAGAAGGTTATTTTTGTGGCCCAGCACCAGGGCCGCACCGGCGCACTCACAACCCAGCGCGCGCTGTCATTTGAGCAGGGAAAGGCCGCAGGTTTCGTTGCGGTATCCGACGCGCTGATTTCGCGCCACGACGGCGCGCTTGTAATCCATGGAAACGACGCCAAGGGGTTTGCGACTGCAGTGTCCTTCAAGGGCCTGTACTCCCCCCTTTCAGTCGAGCGTTTGCTGTGCGGATTGAAGGCAGCGGCGATGTCCGCAGGCAGGGACGCAACCGAGCAGCCGGAAGAATTCGCAGCCCGCTATTTCGGCGCGTCGGTTGAAAGCACGGTCTACAATGCCGTTGTTCAGTCGCCGGGCGCCTCCCTTTCTGGAGTTTCGCACGAAACTGGCCTGAACCGCTACCTGTGCCGTTCGGTGCTCCGCGGGCTGTACCTTGAAGGCCGCGTCATACCTGACAAGGAAGGTTTCTGGCCGGCAGATGCAAAAGCACAATCACAGCCCGTTGCCGCAGCCGACGGCTACTCCGCGTCATTCGAAAATGCGGCTTCGGAACAGGAAAATCCGGCAGTAAGTGAAGAGTCCGCGGCAGCAATCCGCTCGTTTGAGGACCTCGCACAGCTGTGCTACCGGCTGCTTGCAAAGCAGAACGACCTCGAACGCCAGGTTGACGGGCTTCACGCCGAAGTCAAGGTCCTTTCGGCATCTGACCCGGACATATCCGAGCTGAAGCTTCAGATGAACCGGCTTGAGAACGAGCTTTCCGCAGCGTTGCGCAAGCTCGACAACACCGACAGCGAGTATCAGACCAACGTCAAGGCGATGCACGAGAATGCGAAATGGGCAGCAGACAAGGAGGCGCACCTTTCGTGGGCGCACAAAGTCGTCTCAGACAAGGCCCAGCGTAAAATCAGCGAGTACAATGCGTACCTTTCAAAGAGGACGAAGAGGGGTTCGGTGCGGGCTGCGGTTTCTTTGAAGAAAAAGTAGGCTGGCTTTCGCTTGTTTTTTTTGATTTTTTCCTTTCCGGTTATTCTATTTTTTATTTCGAAGTCAGTATGAACGCCATCTTCTTTTCGTCATCAAGTATTGCAAATCCGATGCGCTCGAATTGCACGATGTCGCCCTTCTTCAGCTTCCTGCATTCCGCTTCGCAGTAGCCTTCGAGGGTCTCCAGGCTTTTCTTGCGGTATTTTTCGTTCTCGTCAAGCAATTCGCCAAGTACCATTAGCTTTGCGGCAACCGCCTGCTCTCCCTGTGCAACCCACTGTATTTTCTTTTCAACCGCGCCCTCGTCCGAAACGTATTCTGCCTCGACGAAGTTGGTGCCGGAGTCAACGACCTTGCAGTTGTACAGGTCCTTGAGCCGGAAAGTCTCTCCTTTTGCAAGCAAGTCCGCGTCGTGCTTGGGGATGTAGAAGTCATTCTTTGCAACTAGCGTGCGCACGCCTGCATCAACTGATGGGTGGCGTTTGAGCGCAATCGTTCGCTCGGTAGCGTTGCGCACGTGCAGCCTCACCGGGTTAGGGACAAAGAAGCAATGGTTCGCAACCGGGTCAACTATTCTCTTGTTCTCAACAAGCAGCCTGTCAATGGGTGGCTCGCTTTCCACCTTACTCAGGCCGAAGGCGCGGACAAAGTTGCGCACCGCCTCGGTGGCGATTCCCCTGCGTGCAAGCCCCTCAAGCGTGGGCAGCCTCGGGTCGTCCCAGCCCATCACGCTGCCGTCCTCAATAAGCGCCTTCAAAAGGCGCTTGCTGATCGGCATCCCCTTGATGGAAAGCCTGGAGAACTCAACAAGAACCGGCTTCCGCAATTCAAGGCAGTCCAAGATTGCATAGTACAGCTCGTCGCGGAGTTCGTACTCCTTCGAGCGCATCGCGTGGGTGACTCCGGTAATCGAATCCTCGATGGGGCCTTCGAAGTCGTAAGTCGGCCAGACTTTGTACCTGTCCTTCTGGCGATAATGTGTAGCGTCAAGTATGCGGAACAGCACGGGGTCGCGCATCACGGTGTTGAGGCTTGCCATATTGCCTGAAAAGCGCACAACTGCCTGGTTGTGGCGGTACCTGCCGTTGAGCATGCCCTGCCACTCGTCGATGTTCTCGTCAACGGCCTTTTTCTTGCAGTCGCAGTCCTTGCCCACAGCGCGGAGTTCCTTCATCACGGGCTGCTGGCAGAAGCACACGTACGCCTTGCCCTTCCTTATCATCTGCAGGCCGTAATCGTAAAGTTTTTCCATGTCGTCGGACACATAGCTCTCGCCGTCGGGCGTGATGCCCAACCACCGCAGGCTCTTGCGGATTGCGTCGACGTATTCGATTTTTTCCTTCTCCGGGTTGGAGTCGTCCCAGCGCACTAGGAACTTGCCGCCGTAGTTCTTGGCAGCGTCATAACCAAGAAGGACCGCCTTTGCGTGGCCGATGTGCATGAAGCCGTTGGGCTCGGGCGGGAATCGGGTGACCACCTTTCCCTGCACGGCATTCGGGAGCTCGACTTTCTTGGGTTCCTCTTTTTTCGGCTTTTCAAACTCGAACGCCGAAAGGGCCTTCTCAAGGCCGGGCTTGTCCATCGCATTCGCTTCGGCCGCCGCGGCAGTGGCGAGCTCCATCGTTGCCGCCATGTCCTTCTTTGCATCAGGGCAGCCGCCGAGCACCTTTCCAAGTATCGCCTTTGCATCAGCCTTTCCATAATCAAATGCGTTTTTGAGCGCGAATTTCCTTGCAAGGGCGTGGGTGGTTTCTGCGGTCTTTTCGTCCATTTCTTTTCACTGTTTTGTTGTCGCTAATATTACTTAATCCTGATTAGTAACTGCAAAAGGACGCTTTTGTTCCTATTGCCCGTTGCGGTCGCAATGGGCAGTCAGATTTTCAGTAGACCAGCAGCCGCGCCTTGGCGAGCTGTTCCAGGTTCTGGCTGTTGGTAAGGAACATCGCCGTCTTTAAGCTACGTTCCCAGCGCGAAATCTCGGCCACCACGCCCGCTTTCCCTGCGTCGTTCTGCGCCTTGACAAACGGGTATGCCGCTCCCGCAAGGGTCGCGCCCAGCCTGATGGACTTCGCGCAGTCCAGGCCGCTGCGGATCCCGCCGGACGCGATAATCGGTATCTTGACCTGTGCCGCGCACTCCACTATGGAAATGGACGTCGGCAGCCCCCAGTCTCTGAACTCGGCAATGCGGTCCTGTTCCAGGTGACGCTCAAGCTCGACTGCGCTCCACGAAGTGCCGCCGGCACCGGAAACGTCGATTGCCTTGACGCCCATCTTCTCAAGGGCCTTTGCGGTCTGGCCGTCCACTCCTGCGCCAGTTTCCTTTGCAATGATCGGGATAGAAAGTTTTGAGCACGCAGCCTCAATCGCCTTGGGCACCCCGGACCAGTCGCGGTCGCCCTCGGGCTGTATCGCCTCCTGCAACGCGTTAAGGTGCACGCAAAGCGCATCGGCGTCAATCCTTTCCATCGCCGCCTCGACTTTTGCAAACGCTCCGGTCCTGTAGTATTGCGCAAGCTGGTACGCGCCGATGTTGCCGCATATGAACACGTCGGGGGCGACGTCGCGCACCCGATATGTTTTCTCAAGCGTCGCGTCCTCAATCATCGCGCGCTGCGATCCCAAGCCAAAGGCGATGCCCTTCTCCTGGCATGCGGAAGCAAGGTCGTGGTTTATCTTTTCCGCCTTCCGGTACCCGCCGGTTGCGGCAGTAATCATGAACGGGAGCTCGAGCCGTTTTCCCAAGAACAGCGTCCTGCAATGGATGCGGTCGAGGTTGGTATGGGGAAGCGCGCAGTGGTCGAACTTAATCTTGTCAAGCCCTGTGCCTGACGCGTACTGGACGTCTTTCTTGAGCACTATCTCCACGTGTTCGCCCTTGCGTTTTTTCGTCTGCAACCCAGGTGACATAATCAATACCTCAACTCAAACCGACCGGTCTATTACGTAGTCCGCAAGAAGCCGCAGCACTGCCTTGTGCTCGGATTTTGGGAACCTGCTGTCGAACTCCGCCCACGCGGACGCCACGATCTTCCTTGCAACCGCGTTCGCGTGCTCGAAAGCACCGCTGTTGCGTATGATTGCAATCGCATCGGCAACCTTTCTCCTGTCCTTGGTGTGCGAGTCAAGGATGCCGATCAGTTTCTTCGAGTCATTTTTGCCCACGTGCTTGAGCGCGTAAATGACAAGAAGCGTTCGTTTTCCCTCTGAAATGTCCCCGCCGGGGTCCTTTCCATATTTTCCTTCCTCGCCAAGCAGGTTGAGGATGTCGTCCTGTATCTGGAACGAGACGCCGATGCTTTCCGCAAACCGTCCGGCAGCGTCAATCTGCTCGTTCGTCCCGCACGCAAAGATGGCGCCCCATTTTGCGGCGAGCCGCGCTATTGTGCCGGTCTTGAACGCGCACATCTGAAGGTATTGCTCCTCGGTCACCGAATCAGTTTTTCCGCGGTGCCAGTAAATGTCCATGCCCTGGCCATAGGAGAGCCGTATCATCTCCTCGACGTACGCGTCGTACGCCTTGAGCGTCTCCTTTTCGCCGAATCTCTTGCGGTCGCGCAGGAACGGCATCATCGAAAGGTAGTACATGGCGTTTCCGGCGTTCACCGCAACGTCAACGCCATACTTTATGTGCGTACAGGGCTTGCCTCGGCGCATGTCCGAGTTGTCCTCAACGTCGTCCACCATCAGCGTGCCGTTGTGTATGATTTCGGAAGCAGCCGCAATGTCCGCGAATTTCATCGGGTCCTTTCCGAGGCACCCTGCGACAATCATCGTAAGTGCGGGCCTCCAGCGTTTTCCGCCCCGGTCAAGCAGGTCCCATATCGGCGCGTTCACAGCATTTGTTGCGGCGCCAACGTCGAATGCGTAGGTAGGCTTGCCAACCCCACGTTCCAAGCCTTTTGCGTCGAGTTTTTTTGGGATGTGACGGGCTATTGCCACGTCAACGACTGGCTTGTAACTTTCAAGAATGCTCTCAATGTCCCTTGCTATGCATACGCACCCTAAATGAGAATCTGCCGCTGGCGCGATAAGGGCCGCGCCTGACGGCAAAAGACATTAGGCCGGTTCTGAATATTAATGTTGATTGCATAACAACATTGCTTTTCCTTTCGGAAAAGCACGCGATGGTACGATATGGACAAGGTTCTTGCAAGCGCGCCCGGAAGGGTGTTTTTAAGCGGCGAAGCCGCATTCGAGTTCGGGGCCAAGGCGCTCTTCCTGCCTGTTGAGAATGCCGGCAAGCGCAACGGCGTCATCCTCGCGTTCCAGGAGACGCCCGGCAAGTTCGTCGTATATTCCGGCCAAAAGATCGCCACACTCGTGCCGAACGGCCGCATACGCGGCGACGACGAGCTGCGGCCGTACCTTGACGCCGCGAAGAAGGCGCTAGTGGCGGCAAAAGTGGATTTGGCGTCAACGGACACGAGCTTTTCGATTTCGCTCGAACCCAACTTTCCAATGTCAACCGGCCTTTCAACGTCGCTGTGCTCCGCGCTTTTTTCCGGTTTTTTTGCGTACTATGCCGAGCAGGTTGACGCTCAGGCCGCGTTTTCAAAGGCGTTCTCAACAGCTGGCGCGGACAGCGTCACGGACGCCGACATAGCGCTGATGGCATCCGATTCAGCCCTTGTCCTTGAGCGCACGTTCCTCCTCGACGGCACGACCAGGCTCTTGTCCAAAAAAGCGGACGTTTGCCTGCCCGAGGGCACGACGCTTTTGTATGCCGAACCTGGCGAGCCAAGGGACTGTCGCAGTGAAATCCAGCAGAAAGTTTCCGCGTCCCAGGGCGTAAAGCGCGGGTCAGGCAATGCAAAGGACGCGACACAGATGACTTCGGACGAACGTGCAAAGGCAAGCGAGGCGTTCAGCGCCATCACGTCCAGGCTTTCAAAGGAGCTTTCGTCAGCCAGCCCGTCACCTGAAAAGGCCGCGATTTACATGGAATGCGAGCACGAGCTGCTATCAGCCGCTGGCGCGGCCTCGGCACAATGCATTGGCGCCGTCGCAGCCGCAAAGACAGCGGGCGCCCTGGCTGCGAAGTCGTCAGGGTTTTTCGGTGGCGTGCTCGCGTTCTGTTACGAAGATGATGCGGACGCGGTTGCCGACGCGCTTACTGCATCGTCGCTTTTGGTATGCGGTCCGCTGAACCTGTCAAAAAAAGGCACCGCCATTTTGCAAGATTAGCCTGCGTCAGCTGGCCGAGACTACTGCGCCCTTTACCACGAAGGCTATGAACGCGACAAAGACTATCACCGCAGCTATTATCAGCAGGTATTCTATTGCAGTCTGTCCGCGCGTGCCCAACCCCATGTTCTCAACCACTTGCCTTGATCATGTTCTGGCCAAGGAACCAACCGCCCTGGTAAATCGCAAGGGCGATGAATATCATGAAGGGTATGTAGACCAGCTGTTTGTCGTACTTGCCCTCGCTGATGACTCCTGCCGCGATGTTTGAAAGCGTCACCAGCAGTATCTGGAAGATGATGAGCAGTATGTCGAAATTGCCGAGGCTGCCGGTGTCCTGCATGTTTGCGGCAGCCATGCCCGTCGATATGAACTTTATGATTGCGATTGTGAAGCCGAAGATGAACGGCACCAGCAGAATCGATGTTATGTACAAAAACGACACGTGCATTGTTGTGCGCGAGACGCGCTCCCTCTGGATGTGCATGATGTCACGGGTGTTTCCTGCGATGGCCTCAAGCACCTCCGAAAGCCCCGCCCCGGACTTCTTGGAGTCAACGACAATCTTCGCCGTGCGCTTGAACAGCTTCGAGCCCGAGCCCTGCGCCATCTCGACGAGCACGTCGTCTATAGTCTTTCCCTCCCTCAGGTGCTTCAGCCCGTTTGCCACCACCGTGCTCATGGGGCCGTAGTCCGACTCGGAGATTTCCTCAAGCGCGCTTTCGATGGTGCCGCCCGCCTTGAGCACAGATGAGATGTGCTTGAGCACGTCGGGAAGCGCCGAATCGATCTTTGACACGCGCGAGTTGCGCACGTACAGTGGCAGGCCCACGATGAGGGAAAGCATCGAGAAAAACGAGACCAGCGGCAGGATTATTCGCGTGGCAGACTCTACTTTGATGAGCAGCGTAAGCGCATATGTCAGGCCCACGCCGACAAGCGAAAGGAAGAACATGATCAGGACGAACTGGCGCAGGCTGATGGCGTATCCCGTGCCGGCATAGAACTCCTCCAGCGCCTTCCATTTCTTCTGGAAAAAGGTATCTTCCTGTTCGTCCATATTCCCATTTACCTCAGACACTTGACTCCATCTTGGTGATGAACCATACTATCAACGCCATCGCGGCCGCGTCAGCCCCAAGCATTGCAATCACCAGCGAAAACGGCATCACGCCGCCAAGCATTGGCAGCTGGGCCACCGCCGAAATGATGGTAATCGTAACCGGCCCGACCACCGCAATCATTGTGAATACCACGTTGATTATGTTGAGCTTTTCCACGAAGTCGTGCAGCCTCATCTGGTATTCGAAGGAGCTGTCGTCCGCTATGTCGTTGATGACCGTCGACAGGTTGCCTCCGGTCTTGAGCGCGCGGATGATCTGGATTATCGCCTTCTTGAGGCCTGTCGAGTGCGTCCTCTTTGCAAGGCTCAGCAGGGCCTCCTCGGTGCTGCTTCCGCGATCGAGTTCCTTGAGCGTCTTCTTCAGCTCAAGCGACAGGTCGCCGTAGTCTGACGCGGTGACTGAAGAAAGCGCGCGGTGGAAGCTGACTCCTGCCTTGATCTGGGTCGAAAGGTGGCGGAGCGCAAAAGGCAGTTCGCGGTTTATGCGCGTGGTCTTTTCCATTATCAGCGTCTTTGGGTAGTACAGTGCCACTAGTATGGTTATGAGGAACACGAACGGCGCAAGGACGACCCACAGGCCCAGCACCGTCGGGCTGAGCTTTGCAGCTGCAACCACCAGGCCCATCAGCGGGAATGTAAAGAACGCGGCAAGGATGCCTATGACTGTTGATGTTATGATGTACGTCTCAAGCGACATGTTCATGTCCGCTGCCTCAAGTTCGGCGTGCAGCGTCGACACGCCCGGCATCTTTGTCACCAGGTTGGCAAGCCATGAAACGGGGTGCTGGAACGCGGAGTAGAACTTTCCGACAAATGACAGGAACGAGGTCTTCTGCACTACCGACTGTCCCTGTGTCTTTTGCGACATCGCCATGCGGCCGAAGTCAACCCCGCTTTCGGGCCTTCCCTCGAGCCTTTCGCGCAGCGAGCCTTCGCCTATCACCGGCTTGCGCGCCTCGCTTTGGGCGCTCTTGAGCCTCTTGATTATCTTTTCGACGTCGGGCGTCCCGCTTTCTTCCTCGTCCGACTCCATCACTTTGCGTATCTTTTCGATGCGGTCGTTGGCCAAGTCAGTTCATCGTCCTTATTGTCAGAATTTGCGCGCCTTTTTGAGTGTGTAGCTTTGGGTCTGCTTGCACACCTCGTCCATTCCGCGTATTCCCTTGCTCTTCAGCTCGGTGAGTATGCTCTTGCGTTCCTCAAGCTCGTCAAGGATTGCGTTGCGCGAAAGCCCGGTGTAGCTTGACAGGGTCTGCAGGTAGCGCGGAGGCACGCCCGTAGGCTCAAGCACGTCTTTCGTCGCATCCCACTGGTAGATTATCTCGATGTCGTTTTTTTCGTCGCTTGCAGGTGTGACTTCGGCAATCTCGGTCACGCGCCTGATGACTCCCTTTCTCCTGTCGTGGATGCGCTTCTGTACGAGTATGAATGTGAGTGCGCCAATCATGATTTCGGGCACGCTAATGGGTGGGGCGGTGATGCGTGTGAGCGTCTCGCGTGCCGAGTTTGCATGGATGGTCCCGAAGCAACCGTCGTGGCCGGTGTTCATCGCGGTGAACATGGTGAACCCTTCGGCGCCGCGGATTTCGCCCACGATTACGCGGTCCGGCCTCATGCGCAGCGTGTTCTTGACCAGCATGTCCATCGTGATTTCGCCGGTGCCCTCGATTCCCGGCGGTCTTGTCTCGAAGCGAATCCAGTGCGAAAGGGGGATGCTCAACTCCGCAGTGTCCTCTATGGTGACTATGCGCTCGGTAGTTGGCACGAAGGAGCAGAGCGTGTTCAAAAGGGTGGTCTTTCCGGAGCCGGTGCCTCCTGCGATGAGGATGTTCGCTGGCTTTGCGCCCATGCCGTCCGTTGCCATCCACAGGAATGCCGCGGCCTCGACGTTGAGTGTGTTGTAGCCTATGAGGTCGATTACTGTGTACGGGTCCTTGCGGAACTTGCGCAAGGTAATCGTGGAGCCGTCGATGCTTGTGGGCGGCAGCGTGGCGTTCACGCGCGTGCCGTCGGGCAGGCGCGCGTCAAGCAGTGGAACCTGCGTGTCTATCCTGCGACCTATGATGCGAGCGATGCGGTCGATGAGCCTCTTGATGTCGTTGTCCGAGTAGTAGCGGATGTTTGTGGGCATCATCTCGTACTTTCTGTGGAACACGTACACTGGCTTGTCCGGGCCGATGACCATGATTTCCTCGAGCCGGTCGTCCTTGACCAGGTTGTCGATGACGCCGAAGCCGAACATTTCCTTGAGGACCACGTCTGCGTAGAACTCGCGTGAGTTCATCGGCACCTTCAGTTCGGGAGTCTGCTCGATTATCTCAAGCATCTTTTCCTTGTACACTTTGTCGATTTTTTCGCGCGTGACCACTTCCTTGGGGTCGACGTTGATTACGTTCGACGCGACGTCGATGAGTGAGTAGATGAGCGCACGTTCCTCGCCGAAGTACCTTGGCGCGGGAACCTCGTAATAATAGCAGTTCTTGGATGGCACGCGGTATATGCGGACGTCCTCGTAGGTCTCCACCAGCAACTTTTCTTCCTCGTCGGCATCCTCCTTTTTGGCCGTTTCATCGGGTTTTAGCGCGGTATCCGCTGCTGGCTTTGCCTCCTTGGGCGCAGAGCGCTTGGCTTCCAATAGCAAAGAGTCTAGGTATGCCATCTTGGAGTAGATTAAGCAGGGGGGCTAAAAAAGGATGCCGATTAGAGCTAAAAATAGGGCTTCAGTTTGGCACGGTTATCTTGACCGGCAGTTCCAACGGGACTGCGCAGTCTGCGGTAATGGATATTATGCCAATGCCAGAGGCAACCGACGTTGCGTACACGTTCTTGGACTGGCCCGGCTCCAAGTCGAACACCTCGTTTTCGTTTAGCCCGGTAAGTTCGACGATTTTTCTCGAAGCGTCATCCATGGCCAGTCGCACGCCAGTTATCCTGCCCTTTCCTTTGTTGGTAATCTCGACCAGCTTCGTCTCGCCGACTTTATTGGCGATTTCGTTCGAGTCCAGGCCCAGTTCCGGTTTCCGCGTGAGTGCGATGGTCGCGGCAACGGTTTTTCGGGTGCCTTCTATGCGGACGCTGCCGGTTATGTTCGATGGGTTCTTGTCCGAATCCGGGTAGTTGGTGATTATCGTGAACGAGACGTTCGTAGTCTCGCCTGCAGAGATGGTCTTCTTTTCCGAGACGAAGTACGGCAGGCCGGTTGCGTTAAGCGCCACCTCGACGTCGTTTTCGGTGTCGTTGTTGGCGATAAGCACGTTGAACGTCTTGGTGCAGGACGGTCCGATCGACCCGAGGATTACGTTGCTTTCGATGCGAAGCGGAGTCTTTTTGAACATCTTTACCAGCACGGTCTTTGCCGAAGTCGCGGTGTTTGTCAAACCGTCGTAGTTTTCGTATTCCGCGGTTTTCTTTACCCGCAGCGAGATGCCTTCGGTGTTGCTTGGAACCCCGCTGAAAACGTATCTGCCGTCGCTTCCAGGAACCGCCCTATTGGTCTTTACCGAAGTGAATATGTATGGCGATGCGAGGTATTCTGCCTCGACCTGGGCGCCGGATATTGGCGCGTTGCTGTCCGCCTCGGTGACCACCACTGTGACCGTCAGCGGCTTGGGAAGCACAACCAGCCAGAAGTAGAGCAATCCAATCAAAATTAGCGCCGCAAGTATTGCGGTGCCGTATTTTTCCCCGATGTCCTTGGACTGGGCAAACGCCGCCCTGGCGGCCTTCAACGCTTTCTGTGCCGAGTCCTCCTCGTCTGAGTCGGCCTCTTCAAACCTCGGTGCGGGCATACGTATATCGCACTTATTGGGAAACCGCGCTATAAATTGATTGTGAGTTGGGGGCCGGGCGGGGTTACTTGGTTTCAACGGCTTCGGACAGGTCCGCAGGGTCGACTATTAGTCGGGAGTCGCGTATGATTTCTCCAAAAATTGCGTTTGCAGCAATTCCTGGTTTTTCCTTCCTCTTCTTCGCAACCAGTTCGGACACATGTTTCTTGGAAAGCCGGGCGAGTCCGGATTCAAGCACGGTGCCGATGGCCTTTCCGGCGCACAATCCCTCGATTATCGGCACCGCTGCGGACTTTGTGAATTTTTTCTGGCCGAAGGATTCGAAGAATTCGGCAAGTACTGCCTGTGAAAGTTTCGAGGTGTCCGCACCCTTCCTGCGAACAGCAGTGACTGTCTCGGCAAGGGTTGTTGCAATGAAGTTCGGGTCAACGCCCTTGATTTCTGTGAACAACTCAAACTGTTCAGAGTAGTCCTTTGCAATCCTTGAAGCCATCTCCAAAGAAAGTCCGAACGGCTTTTTTTGGTACTCTTCCACCTTTTGCTCGAATGTCTTCGGGATTTCGATTGAATCAAGCATCTTGGAAGTTACCGCAACCGGCGGCACGTCCGTCTCAGGATACATCCTTGCGTTTCCGGGAAGCGGGCGCATGTATTCGGTCTTTTCACCTGCAGCCTTGCGGGTTTCTTTCACAACTCCTTCGTGCGCGGCAGTTGCCCTTGCAATAACTGCTTCAAGCGCGCGGCCGGCCTTTGTTTTGTCCGTCACTACCGCAACCCAAGCGTCTCCCTTCTTGCATCCCGTGGCATTCGCTATTTTGGTTGCGGTATCCTTTGAAATTCCATATTTTGTCTCCAGTTCCTCGTCGGAGTGGATTATGCCACCTACTCCGGCAGCAGCCTTTGCATATGCGGAAAGTTCGGTGCCGAAGCGGTGGTTCTCCATCAGCTCAATTCCAAGGAGGTCGGAGAATCCGGAGAGCCTTGTTACGTACGCACCAGCAGTTCCGGATTTGATGGCATTCTGTATGAACGGGGCAGTTGCCTTTGTAAACAGCGCAGTGACGTCAACAACTTCGGCCGCATCAACTTTTTTTGGTGCTTTCTTTGCAAGCGCCGCAACAGCCACCTGTCTTTTCGCCTCGTTGTCAACCAGCTTGTCAAGCACGTCAAGTTCCTGTGCGCCCTTTACCTCGACTCGGTTGCCGCCAAAAACCGAGACGTTCAAGTCCTGACGAATCGTGCCTATCCCCCTCTGGACTTTGCCGGTTGAGCGAAGCATCGTGCCAATCTTGAGTGCGGTTTCCTTTGCCTGCGCCCCGCTTTTTATGTCCGGGTCGGTTGCGATTTCAACAAGCGGGATTCCCAGGCGGTCAAGTCGGTACGTTGCTCCGGTGGCGTTGTCCTTTCCTTGTGCATCTTTTTGCGCCGCGTTCACAATGCCAGAGCTTTCCTCCTCGATGCAGACTGTCTGTATGCCGACTTTTCCAAAGGAGGTTTCCACATAGCCGCCGAGTGCTACCAGTGCCGTCCGCTGGAAGCCGCTTGTTGCGCTTCCGTCAACAACCGTCTTTCTCATTACGAATATCTCGTCAACGACTTTCGAATGGAGCATCTTTGCAACCTGCAATGCAGTTTCCAACGCCTCAGCATTCAGCTGGAAAGGCGGTTCCTCGTCCGTGTCAACAAGGCAAGATGAATTTTCAATAAGCAGGTATTCGAACTCGCGCTTTCTCTTCGCCTCGAACTTGGCGGCAGGGTCAAGCACGCCTAGCTCACCGGACACGGCTGCAAGCCTGCGCCTTATCGTGCCTTTTGAGGCCGCCTCGTCAAGAACGGTTCTGCAGTTGCAGAACAGCTTGTGTTTTGTGGAAAGCCGCTGGTGGATTTCGATGCCGCACTTAATTTCAATTTTTTCCAAGAAAAATCACGTTCAATAATATTCGTGTCTTTGGTTGTATTCGCCCGCAATGTTTGTTGCCATCAGCTCGATAACGTCCTTTTCGTTCTTTTTCTGCGCAAGCGCCCAGCCGAGTTTTACGTAAGCTGTTTCAGTAAGCATGTCCGAAAGGTATTGCACTCCCCCCTGTGAAAGCAGGCGTCCAGCAGAATATACGTAGGGATTTGCCTTTCCGTTGATGCACTGTGTCGTCATACAGATGTGCACTCCCGCGTCAATTGCGCGTTTTATTGCAGGGAGCCAGCAGTCCTCCTTGCGTAGCGGGCTTGTGGAGACATGACCCAGGCCGGTGCCTTCGATGATTATGCCCCTGTATTTTTTCGACGCGTAATAATCGAGTATTTCGGGGTCGCTCGACGGATATACCTTTAAGATTGCGACCTTGGATTCGAATCCGATTAGTGGCTTGGCGCTGCCCGCCTCGTTGCGTTTTGCAATTTTTTCGTTCGTCTTTTCAATCTTTCCGTCAGGCCAGATTTTTGCAAGCGCAGGTTCATTGACTGGTTGGAACGCATCTCGTCTTGACGAGTGGAGCTTGCGCACCTTGGTGCCCCTGCTTGCGTAGCAGTAGTCGTCATTCGTTGTGGCATGCATCACTATTGCCTTTTCGCCGATGTCACTTGTGGCATAGGCGTGTGCACAGATGAGATTCATTCTTCCATCGAAGCTTCCCCTGTCGGGAGAGCGTTGCGCGCCGACAAGAGCAACCGGCTTTTTGTATTGAGAAAGCATGAATGAAAGTGCCGCGGCAGTGAAGTGTAAGGTGTCCGTGCCGTGAGTAACAATAGCTCCTTTAGTGTCATCGTCGTCAAGTTCCTTCGCGGCAATCTCGGCGATTTTCTGCCATTCCCTGTAGGTCATGTCCTCTGAAAACACGAGAAACGGCGAATGGAACGCAGTGTTGAGCACGTTGCCCGAAAATTCAGGTATTGCTGAAAAGATGTCCTTAGCGTCAAGTTTTCCGTGTACGCCTCCTGTCGAGTAGTCAACTAGGGACGCGATGGTTCCGCCAGTTGCAATCATCGCTATCTTCGAAAAGCCACGACCGTCCGTGCTTGAAGCAGCCACTGCGTTTTTTATTGCCTTGCTTGCTTTTGCGACTGCCTTTGCCACTACCTTGATTTCATCTACTCTGTCTGCCGCAATCCCCGCGTTGTAACCCGATTCAAGCTTGAGTATCAGGCAGTCGGTGTCGCCGTACTCGATGCGCGGCATGACGAGGCCCTCTAGGTGCAGGCCGTCCGACGTCTTTACGGACACGCGGTCAAGTTCGCCTGCATTGTGCTTTTGCAGCAGGCGCGTCAGCTTGTTCATAGCCAAGAGATGTTTTGGCGAATTTTTATTACCTTTCAAAAGAGCGGGGCGCCCGGACCGTTCATAGCAGCCGTTCCTCTTTTATTTGTATTACTATCAAAAGTCCCTGAGGGAGACAGATGGAAATACCGTGTAGCCATCCTAACGTAAAATACGACGAGCAGGTAAAACAGCATTTTCTTGTCCACAACGGCAGGAACGTTGCGGTAGTGAACCCCCTAAAAAAGCCAGTGTTTCGCTTGGCGCTGTTTAAAACAAACATTCACCCGGACGTAATGACCTGCAAGGCAGGCGAACTCCTGCTTCTGCACGACGGCATGGTCGTAGCGAAGGTAATTCCCCTGACTCTTGCAGTGGAACGGGCGATTTTCGGAAAAAACAAGTGACCGTCAGAGCCTTTTTGAGACGAACGGCCCATCCATCTCGTAGCCCTGCTTGTAATAGTATTCCTTCGCGCCCACTCCGCTGATTACTAGGAGCTTCTTGGAGCCGAATTCTTCCTTTGCGACGCGCTCTGCCTCGGCAAGCAACGCCTTGCCATAGCCCTTGTGCTGTGCCGCGAACGCTTTTCGCTCCGAAATCGGGAGTTCCTCGCCATAGACGTGCAGCTCGCGCACCCCGCAGTTGTCTCCGACTTCCTTGACGTAGGTTTCATCCGAGGGCTTGCGCACGCGGCAAATCCCCATCAGCGCGTCGTTGGTGCGGTCGACCATCGACAGGAAGATTTCCTTGCCGCCGCTTGCGTCGTAGCCAATGCGTTCAAGCTCAACTGCCGAGTAGTCCGGCTTGATTTTTTCGTGCTTTGTCAAAAAGCCCACTTCGCGGCAGCGTATACAGCCGCATTTCTTGCCGTGCGCCTGCATCTCTTCCCGCACAAGCTGGCGGATGTTGAGCTCCTTGATGCCGTGGCTGATGAGGTTGGACGGGATGTCGCGCTCGATGCGCATTATGCGGACGTACTTGGGCATCCGCGCCTTGATTTTGCAAAGGAGCTTCAATGCCGTTTCCGTGTCGTATGGTTCGTACTCCCCTTTCTTCCAAAGGTCGTACAGCCCGGTGCCCTGCATCACCAACGTCGGGTAAATCTTGAGCATGTCCGGCCTAAAGCGGGGGTCGTCAAAGAGCGTCCTGAAATATTTCTCGTCCTCTTTCGGGGTTGCAAAAAGACCGGGCATCATATGGTAGCAGACCTTGAGCAGCGCGTCCTTGCAGTTCTTCGTCGCATCCGCAACGTCTGCAACCGTGTGCCCGCGCCGCGCCTTCTTGTATGCCGCATCGGACAAAGTCTGCACGCCCAGCTCGATGCGTGTTGTGCCGATGCGCAACAGGTCAACGACCTCCGGTTTGCTTGCGCAGTCCGGCCGCGTCTCGACAGTCAGGCCAATCATCCTGTGCGGCGCGTGCTCGTTTGCCTTCAGTGCAGTTGCAAGGGTCCTTGATTTTTTTTCGTTGAATGCGTCCAGCGCCCCGCGCAGGAACTCCTCGCGGTATTTTTTGGGCTGGCGGTTGAAAGTGCCGCCCTGGATTATCAGTTCGCATTTCGTTGACGGGTGGCCGCCTATGCGCAGCTGTTCGAGCCTTGCACAGGTCATCTTGTACGCGTCAAAATCGTTCTGCTTTGCGCGCCGCGCGCTCGGCTCAAAGCCAGTGTAGCTTTTTGGAGCGTCGATGCCCTGCGGACAGTAGATGCAATTGAACGGGCAGCTGTCAAGCGGCCGCGTCATTATCGCTATGTTGGTAATCCCGGAAAGCCCGCGCACGTCCTTGATCTTGAGCAGTCCCGCAAGCTTTACTGTGATGTTCGCGCCGGCCGCCTCAAGCTCGGAGAACACCTCGGCGCTCTTTATGACGTTTGCCAGCTTGTATTTCTTCGCGTAGGCGTTCTTGAGCTTTTCGAACTCCTGCTTGCTTGGCGTGCAACTTTCGATTTCTTCGCACAGTTGCCGTATGGCGGTTTCGCGCTTTCGCACGTCGGCCTCCGGTTCGAGGACTATCCGGCCGGTCTTGAAGAATTTTCTTGCGTCAATGCGGTCGTAGTCGTAAGCCAAAGTCCAAGCACTGCTAGGAAATTAAAAACCGGGCTGCTGCTTTTTCTGCCGCAAACCCAAAAGAATCATTTTGCCATCAAGGCGTCGTACGCGTTTGCCGCAAATGTAAGGAAGCCCACGACTGCCTGCTGCGAGTTGGAGAATAGGAGCAGGCCGTATCCTGCGGACTGCACGTCCTCAAAAAGCGACGCCTTCGACGTTATCGAAGCAGTTGCGGTCGCGTTGACGCGGTTGCTTGAAAGCGACACCGCAGTGAACGTGACCGGGTACGTCGCCTGTTCGTTGGACACGACCTCAAACGGGGCGGTTGCCTTGGACTGGCGCACAACCGTGACCTTCTTCGAGTACTTTACTGCTCCGGGGAACCCGGACACGGTGACGTTGTACGTGTCGGTTGCCATTGCCTTGTTCTCAAGCTCAAGAGTGTAAAGCGCAGGGGTGCCGACCGCGACGGTCGCCTGCGTAGGCGACGCCTTGAGACAGAAGACGTTGCGGCTCACGCGCACCTTTCCTGTGACCACGACGTTGCCGGAGCCTTCGTACTCGTCAACGGGTTTCATCTTGAATGTGTATTCGCCATCCGCAGCCTGCGGCGAGACAATCAGGAATGCGTGGAACGTGCGTTCGTATGTCTTGCCGTTCTCATACGTCCAGCCTGCAGGCATCGAGCCCGGCACGAAGTTGAGCTGGTCCCACACTGCGACCACTCCCGGGTTTCCTGCAGCCGGGTCTCCGGACGGTTCGCTTGCGCTTATCTCCAGGCTCTGGCCCGGGCCGACTGCGCCAAAATCGATTATGGTGCCGTCATACGCGGTTGCAGTGACCGGCGCGGTGATTTCTATGTATGCAGCAAACGACAGCGGCGCAAAAAGCGCGACTAGGAATGCAATTGAGAGCAAAAGACTCGTCTGTGCCATGATTACCCCTTCTTATTCTTATGATTCTTCTTTGCCTTTGGCTGATTATAAATCGTTCCAATAGCTGGCAGACGGGCGCTAGTCAAATTCGCCGGCATTCATCTTTGCGTAGAACGAGTCCATGAACTTGCAGACCTTGTCGTTCTGCGTTATGCCGTGCGAAATCAGGTAGGAAAGCACGGTCTTGCGGCGCTCAATCTCGTCGCTTACTTCGTTGATGCTTCGCGCGGTTATTGCCGCAAGCTTCTCCTTGGATTGTATGGATAGTTTTGTGCGCTCGAGGCTCTTGGTTTCTGGGTTCCAGGCGAATATCTCGTTGAGCGCAACGCGGTCGTCCAGGCTTGACACCTCGCTTACCTGCACCACCCTGCGTTTGGTCTCGTTTCCTGCAAAGCGCAGGCGGTTCTGCACGACTATGATGTCCACAAGCGGGACAAGGGAATGGGGAACGTCCATCGGCGCGTTCTCAAGCCTGCGCACGGTGTCCCTGTCGGAGTTTGCGTGCAGCGTGGCAAGGACCCCCCGGTGGCCGACGTTCATTGCGGTGAAAAGGTCCTGGGCCTCCGAGCCGCGGATTTCGCCGACTATTATCCTGTCCGGCCTCATGCGCAGCGCGTTCTTGACCAGGTCCTCGAGGCTCGCCTTCTGGTTGGACTCCAGGCGCACCCAGTTCTCGCGCAGGCTCGGGTTGATCTCAAGCGTGTCCTCGATGGAGATTATGCGCTCGCTTTGCGGCACCAGGCTCAACAGCGCGTTGAGTGTGGTTGTCTTTCCGCTTGCGGTGCCGCCAACCACTAGGATGTTGAGCGGGTAGACCCCGAACCCGTCCAGGCACGTCCACAAGAACGCCGCGACGTCAAGCGTCAGCGTGCCGTTGTTGACAAGGTCGACTATGCTTAGCGGCTTGTACTGGAATTTGCGAATCGTAATTGACGTGCGGAATGCGGTCGGCTCGAACACCACATTGCCCCTGCAGCCGTCCGCAAGCCGGATGTTGTTGAACGGCTTGGTCTCGTCGCAGCCAAGCTGCGTAAGCAGCGCGCGCATCTCATAGTCATTGTGCAGCACGAGGTTCGTACGGCACATCCCGTACTTGCGGTGGTAGACAATGACCGCCGCGCCCGGGCCGTTGATTATGACTTCCTCCAGTTCGGTGTCGCGGAACAGCGGCTGTATCAGCTTGTAGCCGTGCACCGCGTCCGTGACGTAGTCCGCGATTTTTTGCGCATCGACTTTTTTTTGCGCCGCAGCGGCAAACTGCACGATTGCCTCGTGGAACATGTCAAGCGCCTCACGCGAAAGGGGCTTTCCTGTAGTGGTCTTGTCACGCGAGGTTATGAACGATTCAAGGGAGTCGGTGTCAGCAAAACAGGTTGCCTTGGAAAACGCACCAAGAGTGGTCTTGTCCATCAAAAGGTCGCAGAACTTCTGCGCAAGCGCAAGCTCGTCCTTTGTAAGCGCGTCGGGCCTTACGGTGTACAGGCACATCGGGTAGTCCTGCGTTATCTCTGCGTCCAAAATGATTCACTTTTTGCTTTGCACAATCATAATTGTGCGGCAGTAGAAAAAGCCACCGCAACCGCGGAAGGCCGCTTGCGGGCTGTAAAACCCCCTGCCCGAATGTTTATAAAGGGTTTAAAAGTTATTCTAATGCCTTTAAATATCTTTTACGGTTGGTGTGTCACGATGGTCAAGCAGTCAAAACCAAAGCGAAGAATCGATACCTCGTTCAATGTCGAGAACATAGTTGCCTCGGCAAACCTCAAAGTAGAGCTCGACCTGTTCAACATTGCGATGGAGATAGACAACGTCGAGTACGAGCCCGAGCAGTTCCCAGGAGCCATCATGCGGCTCAAGGAAATCGGCACTACCCTCTTGCTTTTCAAGAACGGCAAGATAATCTGCTCCGGCGCAAAGAGCGAAAAGCAGATTGGTCAGTCGATAAAGCGCGCAGTCGAGCTGCTCGAGAAGTATATGCAGTTCCCAGAGGACAAAAAGTAGTCCTTTGGAACCAGCTTTTTTTTCTTTTCCCCGCTTTTTTTTAATTCGAGCGTATAGAGAATACTTTATGGATTTTGCGCCAATCGCATTCGGACTTGATCCCCTTTCCATAGTCGCAATCGTGGGAATGATTGTTGTGTTGTGGTCAAAGATGGGGAAAAACTGGGGGTTTTAGCTTATGTTCGGACCTGACCCGTTTTCGGACCCGGTGTCTTTTCTTGCGCTGTGGCTAATCTTGGTTGCAGCATGGGAGTTTGCAAACTCCGGCGTGCCGTTCCTCTGATTGGCGGAATGCAAAACCGTTTTATCTGCGCCAGCCGTGCATAGTATCGACGATTGTTATGAAACGCACCGCAAGAGCATCAAATCCGGGCGCCGATTCTGCTGTACGGTTCGAGGCCGCTGCAGTAAAGGTGGCTGCAATAGTCAGCCCCACTGCAGAGGAGGCCGCAGCCGAGAAAGCGTTCGCAAACAATGTTGTGCAGCGGCTCTCCAAGCTCCTCCCGCAGGCAAAGGTCACGTTCATCGGCTCAGCTGCGCGCGACACGGGGTTGCGCGGGTCGCGCGACATAGACATATTCGCCGCATTCTCAAAGGGAACCGAAGAGGAGATTGTTGCACAGACTTTCGCCGCAGCTCGCGCAAGCATCAGGGGTGCGAAGTGGGAAAAGCACTATGCAGAGCACCCGTACTTGCAGGCCAAGGTCGACGGTTTCGAAGTCGAGGTAATCCCCTGCTTTGCAATAAAGAAAAACCAGCGCATCATCTCCGCCGTTGACCGCTCGCCGCTTCACATGGTATACCTTGAGCGCAACCTGACTCTTGTGCAGCGGCGCGACGTGCGCGTGCTCAAGCAGCTCCTCAAGTCCGCGGGAATCTACGGCGCCGAGGCTCGGATTGGCGGATTTTCTGGCTACGTTTGCGAATTGCTGGTACTCAACTACCGCAGCCTCCACACGCTTTTGCAGGCAGCCTCAAAATGGCGCCCGCCAACGGTAATCGACATCGAAGGCAGCTACTATCAGGATGACAAGGCCTGCCTTGCGAAGTTTCCGGGCACGCAGCTTGTCGTGGTTGACGTGACCGACAAGGAGCGCAACGCAGCAGCCGCGATTTCTCCTGACAGCCTGGCATCGTTCATGACTCTTGCCAGGGCGGCGGTTGCAAAACCTTCAGCAGAAATATTTTTCCACAAAGAAAAAGTCCCCGCAGGTTCGGCAATCGCATCCGCGCTTTCAAGGCGCGGCACGCACCTCGTTCTTGTGAAAGCTTGCGCGCCGGCAATAGTTGATGACATTTTCTACCCGCAGCTTGCAAAGACGCGCGAGTCGATGGTCGCCTACCTCAAGCGAAGGGGGCAAATCATAGTAGACAGCGCGCATTTTGCAGACGACAAGTCCACATACCTTCTCTTTGAGTTTGCGTATCCTTTCGCAGCGCCAATCGAGGTGTGCAACGGCCCGCCTGCAATCGACGCGTCCGCAGTCACGGGTTTTGTTTCAAGCAGGAGCAAGGCCGCAATCCGCGGGCCGTTCGTACGCGAAGGCAGGCTGGTTGTCGAAGTCCTGCGAAAGCTTCCGGCAGAAAAATCGGTTACGGAATACCTGCGTTCGTGCAAAAACCTTGGTGCAGCAAGCCATTTTCAGGGCCCGTTGAAAAAAGCGAAAGTTTTTGTCGGGCCGCGGAAGGTTGTTGCCGCGGTTTCTGCAAATGCAAAGCCGGAGCTTGCAGGCTATGTTTTCCGGCGTGCGCACTGGCTCTAGGAAAGCGCGTCCTGGCCGTTCCGGCTGACTGCCGTCGGGTCGTTGCTGTCCTGCTTTGAGCGCGAGAACTCGTACAATGAGGTTGCCTCAGCGGCCTCGCGAAGGCCGTCCTCGTGTGTTATCACAAACACCTGTGAGAATCCGCCCGGCCCCGCAGCCTCGCGCAGCGCGGCGCTCAATGCGGTTATCCCTGCGGTGTCCAGGTTGTGGGTTGGCTCGTCAAGGATGAGTACGTCAAGCCTTGGCGCAAGCACGCGCGCAAAGGACATCCGCAGCGCAAGGGATGCGATGCTGCGTTCGCCCCCGGACGCGCGTTCCGCGCCAATCCACTCCGAGTTTGCGGTGCAAATTTCCAGCGCGTAATCGTCCGAAAGCGGGGAAAGCCTCGCAGATGAATAGTCTTCGTAGGGATAGAGCCGGGTCCACGCCGAGGCCAACTCGTAGTTGACTGCGCTTATGAGCCTTGTGCGAAGGCTCTCCTGAACCTCGACAAGCGCGTTCTGCATCGCCTTGGCCTTCGACGCCCTCTGCGAAATCTTCGCGGCTTTCTCGATTCGTTCCTTGGACTCTGCGATGTTCTTTCGTATGTTCGAAGCCTCGTTGCGTCTTATCTGGCCCTGGCCAAAAGCCTTTTCCTTTTCGGATGCTAGCTCGAACACGCGCCGCATCGCAACCTCGCGGTCGGCCTCTAGCTTTGCGTGGTGTTCCTCATCCTGGTATATTCCCTCGGCCAGAAGCGATTCGCGCAACCGCAATTGGCCGGCCCTTTCCTCCTGCAGGCAGGCGATCTTTTCAAGGGCTACAGACCGCGCCTTTTCCTCGAACGCAATCGCGGACGCAAGCTGCACCGCCTTTGAAAGCTCCGAGTTATTTTGCCGTTCCTGTGCAAACGACTCCTTGGCAGTTGCAACAAGGCCGTCCGCCTCAGCGGCCGTGCAGGCCTCGGACGCAAGTTGGGCGTGCTCGGAAAGAAGGATTGTGATTTTCTGCGAGCAGGCGGCAGCCCTTTCGGAAAGGCTGCGCAGTTCGCGTTCCTTGGCGTCCTCGGAGGAGAACAGTGCCACCGCTGCAGCGGCCTCGGCATCGTAGTGCCTAACTTCATCCGCCTTTTTGCTAGAGAGCTGCTCCCGTTCGCCTTGCTCCAGCGGCTTTTCGCACACCGGGCACTCCGCGCCCGTTGACTTGAGTGCGTCAAGTGCCTTGCGTTCAGCATCAAGCTGCGCCCGGTACTGGCTGGCCTTCTGCTGGTAATTTGACTTTGCCTGCGATGCAGCCGCAAGTTTTTCGGCAAGCTCAGCCTCGTTTGCCGCGCCTGCCTGCGCAAGTATCCGTAAAAGAACCGCTTTCGTATTTTCAATTTCGATGGATGCCTTTGCGTGACGTTCAGCAGCCTGCCTTGCGGCGGACTGCCTTGATGCAGCCTGCATCAGCGCGGTTTCCAGCACGCGCAGCTTGTTGTTGCTCTGCACAAGGTCTGTTTCAATTTCCTTGGCGTCCTGACCCGCAACTCCTTCGGAAAGCTGCGCAATCCGGTTGCGGCGTTGCGTTTCCTCCGCAACAAGCGCGGCAAGAGTCGCGTCGTTTTTTTGTATCCCCGCCTCGGCAAGCCTGATTTTGTCGCGTGCAAACCGCGCGGCCCCTACCTCGCGGTTTTTCTGCTCAAGGCCCGCGCGCGAGGATTTCTCGGCATCGTCAAGTTCCATCACGCGCCTCTCAAAGAACGCGGCGGATTCTTCCGCGGCAACAAGCAGGCCCTCGGCCTGCGCCACCTGCTCAGGGCTTGCGGCTGTTGATGCGATTGCATTTGCTTCAACTGCCAGCTTGTTGGTTGCAGTTGAAAGGCTCTGCCTTGCGGTCTCGAGCCGCTCCAACCCAAGCAGGTCGTCAAGCTGTCTCTTGCGGTCGCCCTTTCCAACAGTAAGGAAATGGTCTATCCTGTTCTGCTCGCAGTATGCAGTTCGCACGAACGTCTCGTAATCCATGTCAAGCAGTTCGCACACGCGCTCGGTGACGCGCTGTGGCTGCGGCCCCTCCAAAAGCACTCCTGCTTTTCGAAGGAACGCCTCGCTTGCGCCTTCGCTGATTTGCCTTGAAACGGAATACGATTCGCCTTCGACCTCGAAATCAACACGAACGGTTGCGGAGTTGGGCTTGCTGTCTTTGTCAAAGCCGCGCACGACGTCGGAAAGCGTCAGTTTGTGGCTCTTGAGCGCCGGGAACGTGCCGAACAGCCCCAGGCACAACGCCTCCATCACCGAGCTCTTGCCGCTGCCCATCACTCCGACTATGACGTTTGCGCCCTGGCCGAAGGTAAGCTCGGTGCTTTCGTGCGTCTTGAAGTTGGTAAGCCCTATTGCGGTAATCATTTCGGATGCCCTGTTGACTTTTGCGTTTCAATGACTACGTGCTTGGAAAGGGTTTAGAGCGCTTTGGCTGGCAGGTTCCGGTGAATAACTGCAGACGGGAATGCACGTTTGGAACCGGTTTATTGGTTTCCCTTGATCGCTTCCCACAGGACCTGCTGTCGGGCGTCCACTTCGATTCCGTGGTCTGTTATCTCGTAAGGATGGATAGTCTTGTCGTGTTTGGTCCCGCGCATCTTCTTCACGCGCAGCGCCCGTAGCTGCGGCATCATGTAAAGCATGATAACTGCGTCGCAGAGGAAGTCCTCGACACCGAACCTGCTGGATTCGTTGTGCAGCGCCTCGCAGGGAAGCATCGATGTGCAGTGCTTGCGCCGCAACAAGTCGAGGGTAGAGCTCATCATCAGCCGCAAAAGCTGGTTGTCGCCGGTCCAGATGGAAAACGCGGTCACCGAGTCAATTACAACTCGCTTTGCGCCTATTGCCTCTATTTCCTCCTCTATCTGGCCCATCTCGGCGTTGATTTTTTCAAAGACGTTACCTTCCTTAAACACGTTCATGTGGTAGACCGAAAACATCTTGTCCTGCGCCAGCTTGTCGAAATCCCAGCCGAAGTTGCGCATGTTCCAAGCGAGGTTGACTTCCGGCTCGTCAAGTGTGATGTAAAGTCCCGGCTCGTTGTTCTTGGCACCCTGGAGAAGGTATTGCAGGGAAAAGATGGTCTTGCCAGTGCCGGCCTCGCCTGAAAGCAGAACCTGGCTTTGCGGCATGAAACCGCCATAGATGAGTTCGTTGAAGCCCGGAATCCCGGAGTCAACGCGTTCAGAAGGCATACGTTCCCACTCGCACAGAGTACGCTTGGGAGCTATTTATGCCTATTGAGAAAAAGTTGGAACAATGAAAAAGAGGTACGGGTTGGCCGGGCCTTAAAGCAGGCCCGCTTCCTCGAACTGGGTCTCGGAAACGCCCTTTACGGTGCGTACGAGCTCCTCGAAGTCCTTCATCTGGGCGTCCTCGCACACAAACGAGGCCATTATGGCCTTTGCTCCGAACGCAATCTCAACGATTTTTACGTTGTTGCATTCAGGAAGCTTGCTTATGTCCTTTGAAAGCGCTTCGATGTCGACGCCCTCTTCGGCGTATACTTTGATTACCGAGATAACTTTGCCCATTTCAATCACCAAAAACAATTTTCAGATGCCCTCAAAATGCTTGCGTATCTTTGAGGACTTGTATTTTCCCGGGTAATTAGCCTTTGCCCTAAAGACCATTGTCTTTGCAAATCCTGCCCGGTCAAGCGCCTCCCTGATTTTTTTCTCAACTGCCCATTGGTCATAACCTAGGACAATTGCGTCGGGCTTTTCCTTGCGAACAGCGGCAAAAAAATCTTGCGAGTCGCCAAGAACTGCCTTGTCGACCATGCCAATGGATGCGACGAGGGCAAGCCTTTCTTTTTGCGAAAAATACGGCTTTTTGCCTTTGATCATCAACGCGTTCGAGTCGCGGCTTACAACTACGATGAGGCAGTTTCCGTGCCTTTTTGCCTGGCAAAAAAAGTCAATGTGGCCGGGGTGCAAAAAGTCGAACGTGCCGGCAACCAGGACCTTTCCTTTTGCCATAAACACGAGCACGCTCACAATTACCTGACTAGAATTATGGCCCGCGGAATCCGCACTTGCAGATGTACCTAGTGTTGTTCTTGCGGCACGCGGCGCAGCGGATTACGGTCTCCTTTCCGCACGCGGGGCACTTGAAAGTGACGTAGTCGTTGGTACCGGAGCCACAGCTTGAACAAGTCTTCATTTTCCAAAACACCTTTTGAACGCGAGTCGATGACACTACCTAGAAGGCAAACAGGTGCCCTAAAAGCAGGAATATCATTAGGGCTGGAAACGCTTAAATCCTGTCCTACTTGCATCCTTAGGCTGAAGGTTTGGGCATTTTCGGTGCTTAGTATGGTCGACAAAAAACGCGCAGTCAAGCTCCTCCAGAGCCTGGTTTGCATCAACTCCGAAAACCCGCCCTGCGACTGCAGAAAGATTGCGGCGTTGGTCAAGAAAGAGATGGAATCGGCGGGGCTTTCGGTGAAAGCCTACGAGTTCCACAAGAATGCGCCCACTCTCGTTGGCACTCTCAAGGGCGCAGGCAAGGGAAAACACAAGTCACTTTTGCTGATGCCGCACATGGACACCGTGCCTGCGGGTAAAGGATGGACGCACAACCCTTTTTCGGCCAAAATTGTAGGTGGAAAAATCTACGGCCGCGGCACACAAGATTGCAAGATTCACGTGGCAGCCTGCATCGAAGCAGTTCGCTGCATCGTCAAGTCCGGCACCAAGCTTGAGGGAGACCTTGTTGTTGCGATGATTCCGGACGAGGAGACAGGAAGCGAAAGCCTCGGAAAGCTGCTTGAAAAGAAAATCATCAACCCCGACTTCGCGCTGATTCTGGACGGCTGCGCCTTTCGGGCCATAACCGTGCAGAAGGGCCTCGTGCAAATGCGCATCGAAGTCTTTGGCAAGAAGGCCCACGCCGCGTGGCCAACGCTCGGAGTCAACGCAATTGAGCAATCAGCAGGAATCATTTCCGACCTTTTGCGCCTCCAATTCAAGTTCAAGGCACACCCACTACTTGACGGCCCAACCTTGAACGTCGGTACAATTCGCGGCGGCGAGATGGTCAACATGGTGGCGGACCATTGCGAGTTTGATGTCGACATACGCTACCTGCCGGGAATGTCGTACCCGGACATAATGAAGCAGGTACGTTCCACAGTCTCCAAGCACGCGAAGGACTACAAGATAACCATAACCGACCACAAGGAGCCATACCTGGCGGACAAGGACCTGCCTCCTGTGAAACTGCTGCTTTCGTGCATGAACAAGCAACGCAAAACCCAGCTTGCCGGAAGCCCCGGAGTGAACGAGAAAGTGTTCTTTGAAAAACGCAACGCAGTCTCAATCGGCTTCGGCCCGGAGAACATGGCGCACGTGACCGACGAGTACGTCCGCACAGCAGACCTGTTAGACGGAACGGCCGCTCTTGAGGATTTCATCAGGGCGCACTTGGGCGTAGTTGGAAATACGAAACATTAGTGGCAGAACCAAAGCGTCAAGCATCAGATTGGGCGATTGTGCGCGTTATTTATGCGTTGCTTAGCCCAATACATATTCCCCGCATTACTCCGTTCTTCGAATTTTAGTGGGCCCATAGTATAGCTTGGACAGAACGGGAGCTTGCGGAGCTTCAGACCGGGGTTCGAATCCCCGTGGGCCCGCTTTTTCTTTCTTATTTAGTTTC
>Ga0209340_1000854_pt1 | contig 26961 bp, 26 predicted proteins | sample EPASupsiteSAE323_FD_187266 | JGI IMG/M metagenome (GOLD analysis project Ga0209340, IMG submission 187266) | Bioremediated contaminated groundwater from EPA Superfund site, New Mexico - Sample SAE3-23 (SPAdes) (version 2) | ecosystem: Environmental > Aquatic > Deep subsurface > Groundwater >... | reverse complement strand
CGCCCTCCGCCTCCCGGGCGAGGTCATGCTCTTCGGGCGTGATCCGCCTCCCTTCTATGAGGAAGACCCTAATGCCCCCGAAAATTGCGGTGGTTGATGGGTCTCTCCTCGTTCTCACTCAACGTCTTATTCCTACCTTGACGTTGAGTATCTCAAAAAGCATCTCAAATATTGGGATGTTTTTTGTTTTTTTGGTATACTGTATACAGAAAAAAATATTAAAAATATGAAAACTCCATATAACGCAGATTATATTCATCATCAAGATTCTAAACTCATTGATTCCATGAGAGAGCTTGTGTTCGGAATGGAAGATGGAATGGTTTCTACTTTTGGTTCTGTGACGGGTATTGCTATTGCAACGAGTGATCCGTTTACAATTATTCTTTCTGGTACTGTCATTATTTGGGTAGAATCTATTTCTATGGCTGTTGGAACATATTTATCCAGCAAATCTGAATATTCCATAGACAGACGCATTGTTGAAGAAGAAAAAGAAGAACTGAGAAAATATCCTAAAGAAGAGAAAGCAGAATTGTATGAGATATATATAAAAGAAGGTTGGCCAAAAAATCTTGCAACAGAGATGGTAAAAGTTGCTTCAAAAAATAATAAACTTTTTTTGAGAGAAATGGTGCATCATGAATTAAAAGTTGATGTGAAAGAAAAAAAGAATCTTATAAAAAATTCTTTTGTCATGTTGTTTTCCTATTTTATTGGAGGAATAATCCCACTTGCAGCATATTTCTTTTTTTCAGTGTCTGTTGCAATAATAATTTCTGTTGTTGTTACCTTGATTGGTTTGTTTATCCTCGGAGTATTCACTACGAAATATTCAAAGCGAACATGGTGGAAAGCAGGATTGGAAATGCTCATCCTTGCGGGTGTTGCAGGAACAGTTGGATATACCGTTGGTACTTTAGTAGAAAGGATATTTTGAAAATAAAATAAATAATAAAAAAGACCTTATAAAGGTCTTTTTTAATTAAATAAAAGTTAATTATTTTTTAAATCTTTTTTATAATACAAATCGTAAATAGAAAGAAGTGAAAGAAAAAGGGCTGCAATAATTGGACCAATAATAAATCCTGTGATACCAAAAAGGAAAATTCCGCCAAGAGTTGCGAAGAGTACCATGAGAGGATGCATCTCAATATCCTTTCCAACAAGTGATGGGCGGAGAAGGTTATCTATTGTACCAATGACCATACTTCCGAAAACAAGAATGACGATACCTTGCCAGGTATTTCCAAGTGCAAGCATGATAAGTCCAGCAGGAAGCCAAATAATAAATGAACCAACAGCAGGAATTGAAGAAAGAGCTGTCATAAGAAGACCCCATACAAGCGCACCAGGAATGCCAGTTGCCCAGAATAGCATGCCTCCAAGAAAACCTTGAACAGCACCAATTATGAAAGTACCTTTAATAGTTGCACGAACTGTGGAGGTAAATCTCTCAAAAAGTCGTTTTTCATATTTATCTCCAAGAGGGGATAAATACATAATATTTTTTAAAAGTTTTTCTCCATCTTTAAAGAAATAGAAAAGTGTATATGTCATGATAAAAAGCATGAAGATAAACTTTATAGAAATTTTAGAAAGACTTACAAGATTTTCATAAAGAAAAAGACTGACGGTTTTTGCAGTATCTTGTGCATAAATGGACCAATCATTTTTAATAGTATCAAAATAATTTCCAATAATAGGAAGATTTTCAAATCTACTCGATACATCACCAAAATTAGTAAAAAGTCCTCCATCAGAAACTGATCGGTAAAGAGACATTGATTGATTGACCGTAAGAACGCCAATAGCAATAATTGGAAGGAACACGAGCGCAATAATCAAAAGTATGGTTACAAAAGAACTCAGACTCCTGTGACGAATATATTTTATTATTCTGTTATACAGTGGATAAAAAATAACCGCGATTATTGATGCCCAGAAAATAGGGTAAATAAAAGGTCTGATGAGATAGAGGAAACCAACGGCGAGCATAATGAGAATGCTGAAAAAAAAGACAACGCGAACATGGTTAAAAGAAAATGTGTTATTGTGAAGCATATAAATATATTATGTCATCTGTAAGTATATCAAAAAAGCACAGAGTTTACCAATGTGCTTTTTATATAATATTTTTTTTCTGTACGTATATCCATTTTCCAAGAGGAAGAGTTTTTAATTTTAGTTTTCCAATACGTATCCTTTTTAAATTTTGTAAATTGTATCCAAGGTTTCCAAACATTTTACGAATTTGTCTGTTTTTTCCTTCTTTTAAAATGGCATAAACAATATGCTTTCTTCCAATATTTTTTTGATCTGTAATTTCGATACCTTGAACAAACTCATCTCCAATATTCATCCCTCGTTCAAGAAGTTCAACAGCCTCTCTGGAAAGTGGAGTATCAAGGAAAATTTCATACTCTTTTTCATGCTCATAGCGTGGATGAGTAAGAATATTTGTGAGTTCCCCGTCATTTGTGAGAAGAACTAATCCTTCAGAATCTTTATCAAGTCTTCCAACAGGAAAAACTCTTGTTTCCAAACTCTGTTTGTTTTTTCCGCAATAATTATTCTCTGTAAGTAAATCAATCACAGACTGACCTTGCTCATTTGTCGTGCTCGTTATATAGTCCATTGGCTTATTGAGAGCAATGTACACGAATTCTGTATTATTGTCATTCTCGTGAGTTTCAAAACCTTTTACAGTGATTTTTTGTTTTTGAGGATCAACTTGTAACCCAGGTTCATTTATTTTTTTTCCATCAACAAAAACAAGACCAGTTTCAATAAGTTCATCAGCTTTTCTTCTGGAACAAATTCCCATTTGTGCAATTGCTTTGTTTATTCTCATATTTTTATTTCATGGCTTGAAGTTTCTTTTCTTTTGACATTTTTTCTACAGCATAGCGGAGGGCGGTACGAGACATCCTTTTTTTATTTTTTATCACATACTCAAACACTTTGTCTTCGTAGTGATTTGCAACTTCTTTTAACATCCATCCATATCCTTTTTGTACCAGATCTTCTGTATCGAGAAGAAGTGCATCTGCCGTCAGAAAGTATTCAGGTCTCCATTGTTTTTTCTTTGCAAAATGGATAAGGGTGACTGCGCTGGATCTTCTCACCCATACATTTTTAGACTTTGTCCAGAGAAAAGTTTTTGCTAAGAGTGTAGGGTATTTGAAGAGAAGTGCACCAAACGCATGAGTAGTAAAGTCATCCACCATAGCCCAATTGGTAAGATATTTCTTTACCCACCTTTCAAAAATTTTGTAATCGGAAAGAGTATAGTCTTTTTCCAGTTTTTTTGCAAATGAAAAGGCTATAGTAGCCTCTTCATTATAATTGCTTTTGAGAAGTTCCTCACATAAAGCAAGTATGGTTTTTTTATTGTAGTTTTTTATCTTTTGCCAATGTTTTTGTGCAATTTTCCGTACTTTTGGTGTTCGCACTCCATAGAGTTTTATGGATTCTGTAAAAAAACGAAGAGCTCCTTTTTTGTATGTGTCATCTCTTTCTTTTTTTAAATCCCTACGAATTTCTTGAAGTATGTTTTGCATAACATCAAGTTTTTATCTGAGAACAGCGTAAGAAATATATCCAACATAGAGAAGAACAAAACAAACACCCTGCCAACGTTGGAGGGTATGTTTTTTTCCAATAAACATGAAAATAAATAAAAGGAAAGTAATTATTGTTGTAAAGAGAACGTCAATATTTGCTGCAGTGTCAAATGGAAGTGGTTTAATAATTGCAGTAACACCGAGAATCCAGAAAACATTGAAAATATTAGAACCCACAATGTTTCCCATTGCAATATCATTTTGTCCTTTGCGTAAAGCAACAATCGTTGTTGCAAACTCTGGAAGAGAAGTTCCAACAGCAACAATCGTAAGACCGATAAGAGCTTCGCTCATTCCTGCGAGAGTCGCAAGGATTATAGCATTTTCTACGATAATTTTTCCTCCAAGTACAAGAGTAATGAGACCTCCGCCAACCATAAGGAGAGAGGTTGCTATAGAGTAAGTTTGAACTTTTTGTTCATCTCCAGTAGCCTTACTAATTCCATAAGTATAATAGAGAAAAATAAGAAAGAAACCAATAAGTGCAATACCATCGGTTCGTGTGAGGATATTTGCTGAGCTATGATCAAGAAATAAGTCATTTCCAAAAACAGCAACCAAAGCCATAGCGAGGAGGGCAAAAGGAATTTCCTTATATGTTGTGCCTTTTTTTACTTTAATTGCGGTCATGGTTGCTCCCACACCAAGAATAAGAAGAATATTCGCCATGTTGCTTCCCACTATGTTTCCTATAGCGAGGTCCGTTGTTCCTTTGTATGCGGAAAAAAGATTTACAAAGAGTTCTGGGGCTGACGTTCCAAAAGCAACAACAGTAAGTCCAATAACAATACTGGAAATTCCCATTTTTTTAGCAAGAGAAGCTGATCCCCGTACGAGAAATTCAGCGCCAAGAATGAGAAGGGCAAGTCCAGCAAAGATAAGGAGAAGTGGAATAATCATAAATAAAATAAAAATGAATTATGTTATAAGTTTATCAAAGAAAACGGATAAAGTAAATAAAATTTGTACAAAAAAACACCCTGATAATGAGGGTGTTTTTTCTTTGCCATACAGTTTAGGGGAAACTGTATTACTTAAATACCATTATAACACATAATGGTTGAGCGGTAAACCGGGTTCGAACCGGCGACCTCTTCCTTGGCAAGGAAGCGCTCTAGCCAACTGAGCTACTACCGCATTCTTTGTTGCGGGACTCGGACTTGAACCGAGAACCTTCGGGTTATGGGCCCGACGAGCTGCCAATTGCTCTATCCCGCGATATATGTTTTGGCTGAGCGGATGAACGGAATCGAACCGTCGTCATCGGCTTGGAAGGCCGAGGTAATAGCCACTATACGACATCCGCATATTGCGATAGCTATTATACAATAGACCATTTTTTTTGTCAATATAATATCTCCAGTCTTGATTATTTCTTTTCCCTGTGGTAGTATAACACAACTATGAATCATGTACAGCATATTCTCCAAAATAAGCAAAATTTAGAGAATCGATGGAAAATTATTCGTTTTATACGAGAATTTTTTTGGAATGAAAATTTTACTGAGGTGGAAACCCCTTTGCTTTTGCATGTTCCAGGACAAGAACCATATCTTGACCCAATGAAGGTCTTATTCCAAAATGAAAACGGAGATAACTATACTGGATATTTACATACTTCTCCTGAATATACATTAAAAAAAATGTTGTCTGCTGGGTATACTCAAATATTTTCTTTGAGTAAGTGTTTCCGAAGTGGCGAGAGTTTTGGTGGAACCCATAATCCAGAATTTACCTTGATTGAGTGGTACAGGACAGGAGTGGACTTTACAGCGCTTATGGATGACGTAGAAAAATTGTGTTTTGAGCTGGGGAATATATTCAAGAAGGAAATTCATTTCAAACGTATGTCTATGAAAGATATATGGAAGGAAATTTTGAATTGTAACCTTGACGAACTGTTAACTACTGACTCCATAAAAGAGTTTTGTGTACAAAAAGGATATCATATTGGAAAAGACGAACGGTATGAGGATATGTTTTATAGAATTTTTTTGAATGAAATCGAACCAAAACTGGAACAGATGGGGAATATTATTATTCATCATTATCCAGCACAGATGGCAGCACTTGCAAAGCTTGACGATGGAGATAATCGATATGCAGAAAGATTTGAGGTATATATGAATGGTATGGAGATTGCGAATGCTTTTTCTGAGTTAACCGATGCAAAAGAACAGAGAAAACGCTTTTTAGAAGAACAAGAAATACGTGAAAAACTTGGAAAAGAACGTATAGAAATAGACGAGGAGTTTATTCAGGCAATAGATATACTTCCCAAGAGCGCAGGTATTGCTCTTGGAGTAGATCGTCTCGTTCAGGTGCTTCTTGATTGCAAAAATATAAATAATGTGCTAACATTGCCTATGTCTAAACTCATATCATAATAATATGGCAGATACATCAGATATCAAAAAGGGAGCCGTCATTTCCCACAATAATGACTTGTACGTTGTAACCGATTTCCAGTTTGTGAATCCAGGAAAGGGTTCTGCCTTCACAAAAACAAAGATGAAAAGTATTTCTTCTGGACGTGCACTTGAAATTACCTATAAAAGTTCAGAAAGTGTAGATATTGTTCAGGTAGAAAGACAAAATATACAATTTTTGTATAAAAGTGGAGACAAATATTCTTTCATGAATAATGACACCTACGAGACACTTGAAGTCTCTGCAGATTTCATTGGAAATGATGGTGAATTTTTAAAAGAAGGTCTTGAGGTTATGGGAGTTTTTTATGAGGGAAACCTTGTTGCTATCCAACTTCCAAAAAAAGTACAATATAAAGTTGAAGAGGCACCGCCAGCAGTAAAAGGGGATACAGCGAGTGGAAATGTGACAAAAGAGGTAACTCTAGAAAATGGTCATAAAATCCATGTTCCTATTTTCATAAAAGAAGGTGAAGAAATACTTGTAAATACAGAAAATGACGAATACGGTGGAAGAGTAAATGAATAAATAAAAAGTGGTATATAAAAAAGAAGAGGTTTTCCTCTTCTTTTTCTTTTATTTTTTTGAACCTGTAAAAAATCCAACGAGTGTTTTTATTGCTGAACGTGGTTCAGGTTTTGGTGTTCCTATTTGAGTTGTTTTTGGAGCATTCTGTGGTGGTTTGTTTCTGTTAAAAAACCCAACGAGTGTTTTTATTGCTGAACGTGGTTTTGGAGTTCCGACCTGTTCATAATATCTGTCTAAAAGTTCTTGTGCAAAATCACTTCCAAGTGTAACCATTGATTTTAAAAACACGAGATCTGCTGAAGTAATTTCTTTTTTTCTATATTCACTCTGTATATCTAATATTTTGTCGTCTAGTTTTGTAATACCCTCAGGTCCAAATTCGTTAAGGTATTCTTGTCTAAGGTCACGTAAGAGGTTTCTATCTCCGAGTGCAGCACGAAAGAGTTTGCTTTCGTCAGCTTGTTTTTTTATTTCAGCTACCCGTTCTTCTCTACCAACATCGGTATAATTTTTTTGTGGACCAAGAAGTTCTTCTTGTATTTCAGCAATTCTTTCTTGACTTGTTCTTGTTTCATAATGCTTGAGTATATCTGCAGCCAGCGGGTGTCCGAGTGAAGAAAAATGTTTAATCAGAATGATATCATCCTTGGAAATTGGTTTTGTTTTGAGTTCTTCTTCGAATTCTGCAAGTTCTCTTTTTCTAACACTCCGTGCAATTGCTGGATTTATCCCCGTGTGTTCAGCAACATTTTGTGCCTCTGTATAAAGTGTATCAATATCTCTTTGGTTTCCAAATATAGCCCCGAGCATTTTATTTCGGTGTATTCGTCTTGCAACGGGATTATTACTCACATCAGTAAATTGTTCTTTTAATTTCTCGTATTCCGCTCGAGTAATTTCTGGTATGAGATCTTCTGTTATGCGTTTTCTTCCTTCAATTTCTGGAGCTAATTCTTTTCGAAGTACATCTTGTATACCTGTAAGAAGAAGATCAGTCTCTGAAGTATCTGTTTCTGAAGTATCAGTCTCTGAAGTATCTATTTCTTTTCCTTTTCCACCTTCAATAACCTGAAGATCAGGAGAATTGGGTTGTCGAGCTTGCTTTCCTTGAGATTCCACTCTATCTTCTTTGTCGCCATTGATAACATAAAGATTAGGGCGCTTATCCTCGGTGGATTCAGTCCTTGCAGATTCAATTGGAATGGGTTGTGGTGTTTGTTCTCCTCGGAATCCCATATTTTACAATGTTTGAATATATTTTATGAGTGTGTCTGAATCTATTTTTGCAGATTTATATAACTTTTCTACTGTTCCGGAAAGTTCATATTTATCCGTGCCAAAAGAGTGGAAACTTGAAATTTTTATGTTATTTTCGATGATATATTTTGCAATCTGACTTCCAAGACCGTTCAGAGTATTGTGATCTTCAAGAGTAATTACATGACTTGCTTTTTCGAGAGATTTTTTAAGAGTGTTATCAAATTTTTTTATTGAACTTACGATGATAATTTCAAATGATTGAAGGGTATTCCATGCTTTCATTGCTTCGTGTGTACTGGATCCTGAGGTAATAACAACTAGTTTTTCTCCTTTGCGAAGAATATCGCATTGCCCGTAGGTATAGTTATAACTTTTGTTATAAAAAGGAGTTCCATCTTCTTTCGTAAGAATTGGAAGTTTATGTCTCCCCATGCGAACATAAAAGTTTCCATAATGACTTGCAACATAGCGAATAATTCTGTCGCAGTGATTTGGATCAGCTGGTTCTACAATATAAGTGTTTGGAAAGCCAAGAAATGAGCCTGCATCATCGATTGCTTGATGTGTTGGTCCATCTTCACCAACTGATAGTCCGCAGTGTGTAGCGACCATTTTTACATTCGTCGCGTTAATATCATTTACACGTGCTTGATCTTTTGCTCGACTTGTCATAAAAACCCCAAAAGTTGAACAAAAGGGGACAAAGCCATGAAGACTAAGTCCTCCAGAGCATGAAACCATTTGTTGTTCTGCTACTCCGCAATCAAAATGCCTTCCTGGGAATTTGTTTTGTACAAGATGTGTTTTTACTGATTCAGCAAGATCTGCTGTAAGTGCAACAACATTTTTATTTTTTCTCACCAAATCCAAAAGTGCATTGCCATAGGCAGTTCTACAATCCATTACAACTTCGGAATCGTACAAACGAGGTTCTCCAGTATTTATTTTTTGTTTTGCAAGTGGTTTTTCTGTAGAATTTTTTGGTTTTGTTTGTATTGAAAGAGTTTTAATAAAAGAATTCAGTTCTTTTATTTCTTTTTTCGTGAGAATCAGTTCTTTAAGGGCTATTTCTGCTTCTTCACTATTTGGTGCTTTTCCATGCCAGGTTGAATGGTGAAGCTTTCCTTCTTTTTCCATAAAGCTCACACCTTTTCCCATAATAGTATTTCCAATAATAAGAACTGGTTTATTGTATATCTTTTGAGCTTTTTTAAGGGCTTTGTAGATGTGTTTGTGATTATGTCCATGAATTTCTATAACTGCCCAACCTGCGGCCATAAAGAATTTAACAGGATTAATTGGCATGATATTTTTGAGTGAGTCAGAAAGCTGAACCTTATTTGAGTCAAGAAAAACAATAAGATTATCGAGTCTATATTTTTTTGCAAAGTTCATCATCTCGTAAACCTGTCCTTCCTCAGATTCTCCATCTCCAATAACAGCATATACAAAATTTTCTGTCTTTTTTAATTTTTCTGCAAGTGCAAATCCCGTTGCAGCAGATACTCCTGCACCAAGAGGGCCTGTACTATACCAAATTCCTGGAACATGTCTTGTGACATGACCTTCATAAGGACTTCCAGCTTTTCTAAATTTTTGTATCACTTCTTCTTTTGGGATAATTTTCAGTTCAGCAAGTACAGCATAGACAGCAGGGGAAATGTGACCATTTGAAATAATTACAGGTTCACCTTGGTTTTTTAGAATCCTTGTGTAGAGAACAGAAAGAAAATCAATACAACTGAGTGAACCCCCTGGATGTCCACTTTTTGCTTCAGAGGTCATCTGAATAATGGATCTTCTACAAGATTTTGCAAAAAGTTCTGTATTTTTACTTGGTGACAGACGCATAAATGATTTTACGAGAGGGAATTGATAAGTGCAAATATACCACCAATTTGAAGTGCAATAATGATGACGAGTATTGCTTGAAAGCTTATTTTTTTTGTTTTATGACGAAAGTATTTCATTCCAGCGAGTCCTCCAACAGAACCCCCAAGAAGGCAGAGAGTCCAGAGTTTTTTTTCTGAGACTCTTCTTTCTTGTTTTCTTGACTTGAGTTTATCAAAACCAAAATAAAAAAAAGTTACTATATTGATAATAACAAGATATATGATGAGAATAATTGTGAGAATTGGCAGATTGAAAAAATATTCAATAAACATACGTTTCATTATGAAACTGCGAGTTTTTCATCGCTATAGTGATGTTTTCTGTCTGTGTCAGAGAGTTTTATGAGTTGTTCTCGGATAATGTTTGGATCTTTAATTTTTCTAAATATCACATCAATATTCGATGATGCGGTCTTAATGTGAAGATCTCCGTAATTGAAAAAAGTTGGAAATATACCATGAACAGTACTCGTTACATCCTGTATACGGAATAAATCTACCTCAGATACCGTACGAGAAAAAAGACCAAACTGTTCAATGTCTATAATTCTGTCATTTGTTACAATCCATACATCAAGGTAGTAATCAATAAAGTGGATATAGAAAATAAGAATAGAAAGAAGGTAAAAAATTCCAAAAACAAATATAAGAAGCGTATAAATAAAGGTATTATTTAAAAGATTTGGATTTAAAATTTGGAAAATAGAAAATAATATAAATGGCGCAATGAAAATAACCATTAGAAAGATAATCTGAGGAAAAAAAGTTATGGGGTGTCTACGAAGGACATGAAGTACTTCTTCATAGTCTTTCTTTTTTATAAGTTCATTAAGTACCATATTATAAAGTATTATCTCCTTCAAAAAAAGAGTTATTACTGGACCAGACATCATCTGGAAGAGTTATTTTGCTTTTCCAACTCACATCTCTCAGTAAGTAGAATGTGAAAAAAATACAAATAATTGCACAGAGTGCTAGAATAATTGAGACAAGAGCGCTTGCTTTTGTAAGAGAAGCATTTTTTACAATGTGATAAAGAACAACAAAATACATTATAAAAAAACCAAGAATTGCTAAAATAAAGAGAATGAGCAAAATGTATAAGGGGAATGTAAACATGGAAAAGTGTTAATTAAATAAAGGATTCCTGTCTATTTTCTTCTGTAAAAGGGATGTGTAAGTGTTCATAAGCTCGAAGAGTTGCTTTTCTTCCTCGTGGTGTACGTTCAATCATGCCAATTTGGAGAAGGTATGGTTCGTATATCATTTCAAGAGTATCTGTTTCTTCTGCTGTTGCAGCAGAAAGAGTTCCAAGACCCACAGGTCCACCCTGGAATTGTATAATAATTGTTTGGAGTATTTTTCTGTCGACAGCATCAAGACCAAATTGATCGACATTGAGCATCTTCATAGTATCATATGCAGTTTCTTCTGTTATTATACCATTTCCTTTTACTTGAGAATAGTCGCGAACACGTTTGAGAAGACGATTCGCAATGCGGGGGGTTCTTCTTGCGCGTTCTGCAATCAATTTTTTTCCAAGTTCGTCTAAAGTAAGATCAAGAAGACTGGAACTTCTCTCAACAATTTTTTCCATGTCAGTAATTTCGTAAAAGTTGAGATGAAAAAGATGACCAAAACGGTCGCGGAGTGGTCCTGAAAGAAGATTCATTTTTGTTGTTGCTCCGATGAGGGTAAAACGGCACAAAGGCATACGAAGTGTGCGTGCTCCAGGGCCTTTTCCAATAATAATATCTAAAGCAAAATCTTCCATTGCACTATATAGGACTTCTTCAATAGTTTTATTCAGACGATGGATTTCATCAATAAAAAGAATATCATTATCTTCCAGATTTGAGAGAATGGCAGCAAGATCTCCGACTCGTTCGAGAGATGGTCCTGATGTTATTTTAATATTGGAATTCATTTCTTTAGAAATGATATGTGCAAGAGTTGTTTTTCCAAGCCCTGGGTTACCATAAAGAAGAACATGTTCAATTGGTTCTTCTCGTTTTTTTGCAGCTTCAATTGCAATGGAGAGTTGTTCTTTTATATGATTTTGTCCGACAAATTCATCAAGCTTTTGTGGTCGCAAAGACACCTCAAGATTTTGTGTTTCAGGGGTAGTTTCCTGTTCAGGACTAAGGAGGCGTTCTTCTTCTGTATTTTCTAAAAATGTATCTTCCATAGTATTGCTATTGTAGCGGGAATGTGATGAAAAAGCAAGAAAAAAAGTATTTCTTTTGGGATATGTAATTGTGGATAAGATTTGTATGAATTGTAAAATAAGAGAAAAATTTTGTTCTTTTTTGTTCTTGAAATTTTGTGGTATAATAAACATACTAAATTAGTATAATTAGTATGTATGAGATCGTATATAGAATCAATTAGAAAAAGAAATGGTGAAGTAGTCCCTTTTGATAGTAAAAAAATTTTTCAGGTTTTGGAAAAAGCATTTTCTGGAAGTAATTTTTCAATGCAAAAAGAAAAAATAGAAGAAATAACAAAATATATTATCGAAACCCTAGAAAAAAAGTATCAAGAAGGTTTATTTTCAGTAGAAGATGTTCAGAATGTTGTAGAAGAGGAACTTATGAAAAGAGGTTTTTTTGAGATCGCTCGTTCATACATTGTTTACAGGTATGAACACGCCAAAGTCAGAAAAGAAAAAAAAGAAGAAATGGTAAAAAAAGTAGAAGAGGGAACACTCCAGGTTCAAAAAAGATCTGGAAGAAAAGAGCCTTTTTCTCAGGAAAAACTTATTTTATCACTCAAAAAACAATTGTATGGGTATGAGGAGGAAATAGATATGTCTGCACTTGTAGAAAAAGTTAAATTAGAAATCTATGATGGGATATCAGTTGGTGATATAGAAAAAGCCGTCATTATGGTTGTCCGTACAATGATTGAACAGGATACACTCTACTCTTACATTGCTGCGAGATTGGTACAAATACAGACAAATAAACAACTTTTATCTTATGATAAAAGGATGTTTGGTGATATGGAGGATATGCTCCGAATGGTTTTTGTAAAAAACATTAAAAAGGCAGTTGGAGATGAACGTTTGGATCCAAAGATGCTTTTGTTTGATTTGGAATTTCTTGCTAAACAACTCCAATTTTCTCATGATAGGGAACTCAATTATTTAAGTGTACAAACGCTCACGGATAGATATTTGAATCGAAATCCACACACGAAAGAGCTTTATGAAAATATACAAATGTTTTGGATGCGTGTTGCTATGGGTCTTGCTTTGAATGAAAAAGAGAAAAATGAAAAGGCTGTGGAGTTTTATGAAGTCATGTCAAAACGTTTGTATATTCCTTCTACGCCGACACTTTTTCATTCCGGAACAACGCATCCCCAGATGAGCTCGTGCTATTTAACAACAATAGAAGACTCTTTGGATCATATTTTTAAGTGTATTAGTGATAATGCACAACTTTCTAAATGGTCAGGAGGGATTGGGAATGATTGGACAAATTTACGTGGAACAGGTGCAATTATACAAGGGACAGGTGTAGAAAGTCAGGGTGTAATTCCATTTTTAAAAATTGCAAATGACACAACTGTCGCAATAAATAGAAGTGGAAGGCGCCGTGGTGCAACGTGTGCTTATTTAGAAACATGGCACTATGACATTGAGGATTTTCTTGAATTAAGAAAAAATACTGGCGATGAAAGACGTAGGACGCATGATATGAACACAGCAAATTGGATTCCAGATTTGTTTATGAAGCGAATAGAACGAGATGAAGAATGGACATTGTTTTCTCCAGAGGAAACTTCTGACTTACACCATGTCTATGGAAAGGATTTTGAGGAAAGATATGTTCAATATGAGAAAAAGGCGCAGGAGGGGAATATGCGACTTTTTAAAAAAGTAAAAGCAAAAGATCTATGGAGAAAAATGCTAACTATGCTTTTTGAAACAGGCCATCCATGGATTACATGGAAGGATCCATCAAATATTCGTTCCCCGCAGGACCACGTAGGTGTGGTACATAATTCAAATTTGTGTACAGAGATAACCTTAAACACCTCTTCTTCTGAAACTGCAGTGTGTAATCTTGGCTCAATTAATTTAGAGGAAATGATTCAAAATGATTCTTTGAATATAGAATTATTAGAAAAGACGATACAAACAGCTATGAGAATGTTGGATAATGTGGTGGATCTCAATTTTTATCCAACAGAAGAAGCAAAATACGCAAATTTCAAACATCGACCTGTGGGTTTGGGGATAATGGGTTTTCAAAATGCTTTGTATAAATTGAAAATACGTTTTGATTCTGAGGAAGCAGTACAGTTTGCTGATGAATCAATGGAAATAATTTCATATTTTACAATTCTCTCTTCTTCTTTGCTCTCAAAGGAAAGGGGGTCTTATGGAAGTTATCGAGGATCTAAATGGGATCGTCGTATATTCCCTATTGACACCATCCAATTATTGGAAAACGAAAGAGGCGAAGTTATCCCTGTAGAAAAAAAAGGAAAAATGGATTGGTCAGTCGTTTTTGACTCAGTAAAAGCGAATGGAATGAGAAATTCTAATTGTATGGCTATTGCTCCAACAGCAACAATTTCAAATATTTCTGTGACAACTCCGACTATTGAACCTATGTATAAAAATATCTATGTAAAATCCAATCAAGCAGGGGATTTTGTGGTGGTAAATCCATATTTAGTAGATGAACTAAAAGCGCTTCATTTGTGGAATAACGAAATGCTCCAAAAAATAAAGTATTATGACGGGAATATCACGAATATTTTGGAAATCCCAAAACAAATTCGTGAAATGTATAAAGAGGTGTTTCAAATAGATATGCGTTGGCTTATAAAAATTGCAGCTCATCGTGGAAAGTGGGTTGATCAGAGTCAATCTTTAAATATGTATTTTAATGGGTCTTCTGGAAAAGAACTGAGTGATATTTATATTTATGCTTGGAAAATGGGACTTAAGACAACATATTATCTTCGTTCCTTGGGAGTCTCTCAAGTAGAAAAGTCTACTGTAGAAACTCAACAATTTGGTTCTACTCATCTGCGAACATCTATTACTGAGGGAGTAAAAGAAATACCAAAGAAAATCTGTAAAATTAATGATCCTGATTGTGAATCTTGTCAATAAAATATATGCCAATACAAAATACACATGAACGTGTAGATATTAACAAAAGAAGAATTATTAATGGAGCGGAGGCCGATGTGATCCAACTTTCCCCTATGAAGCATACATTTGCCTGGGATGCCTACAATGCCGGAAACGCAAATCATTGGCTCCCAACGGAAATTACAATGCAGAATGATATTGAACAGTGGAAATCTCATACCGTACTGACTGAGGAAGAGAGACAGGCTTTTAAAACTGTATTAGGATTTTTTACTACTGCAGACTCTATAGCTGCAAATAATATTGTTCTTGCTCTCTATCGCCATGTTACATCTCCAGAATGCAGAATGTATTTGCTCCGTCAATCATATGAAGAGGCAATTCACACTCATGCATATCAATATATTGTTGAGAGTCTAAATTTGGATGAAGGTGAAATATATAATATGTATCGGGAAGTAGATGCTATATATAATAAAGCCTCTTTCATTCTTTCTTTTAATGAAGGAATATTCGACGAGCATTTTAAAACAGGGACATTTGAAGCAGATCAAAAATTTTTAGAAAATATTGTAATATTTTCTCTTATTCTTGAAGGCATATTTTTCTATAGTGCTTTTGCAGTTATGTTTGGATTTCAAAGGCAGAATAAAATGGTTGGTTCAGCAGAACAGATTCAATATATTATGCGAGATGAGTCTCAGCATCTAAATTTTGGGATTAATCTTATTAATACTATAAAAGAAGAACAGCCTGAATTATGGACGCCAGAATTTCAAGAGAGAATAATTAATTTGGTAAAGGAAGGCGTACGTTTGGAATATAACTTTGCTTCAACTGTATTTCCAAAGGGAATTTTTGGTATGAATGCCGAGGGATTCCAGCAATATATAGAGCATATTGCTGACAGAAGGCTTGCTCGTGTGGGTCTTCCTGAACAATATAAAGTCATAAATCCATTTCCCTGGATGAGTGAGGCGGTGGATTTAAATAAAGAAAAGAATTTTTTTGAAACTCGTGTCACAGAATATAAAGTTGGAGGAACACTCGATTGGTAATTGAAAAAAAGAAAAAACAGACTCGTAAAACAGTCTGTTTTTTCCTATATTATTTTTTTCATATAAACGGCTATCCGTCTATGTTATACAAATTAAAATCTTTTTGGAGAATAGCTCTGTATACGTCTCCTCGAGAAACCATGCCAATTACTTTATCATTTTCAATAACAGGAACACGATGAATTCCTGTGGCTACCATGAGGCCTCCAATTTTCAAGATAGAACCTTCTGGCGTTGTTGTGATGAGTCTTTGAGACATAATTTCCGAAATCTTTTTATTTCGTGCATCTTGAACAAGCTCATCAAGGCTTTCCCCTAAGAGAAATTCATCTGGCTTCAGGTAGAATTCTTTATAACTTGGATAGAGAGCTCTGAAAAGATCTTTTTCAGAAATAACTCCAACCAATTTTCCATATTCATCAACCACCGGAGCACCACTTGCATGATTTTCGAGTAAAGTTTTTGCAGCATCGAAAAAAGTCATATTTGGGTGTAAAGCCACAAATTCTTTTTTCATGATGTTTTTGACTTTCATCTTATTCACCTCCCTTCAGGTATAAAAAATAGGTTTTCATTCCACCTTATTATATGTATAATACCCTAGGTTTTTGTTTTGTGCAAATATACCCTTGAAATCCGAAAATATTTATGCTATACTTTTTTTGCGCCGTGGTGGTGGAATGGTAGACACGAGGGACTTAAAATCCCTTGAGGGAAACCTTGTGCGGGTTCGATCCCCGCCCGCGGTACAAAAAAAGAACAGGAAACTGTTCTTTTTTAATCTATTTATTTCTTCTCAAATTTCCAAATCATTCTGCCTACATGTTGGTTTTCTCTGGCATAGAGAAGGGTAGGAAATTCTTCAGAAAAGGGGACTGCATGGAAACCTTGTTTTTCAATGTCAGAAATACAATCTATTTGTATCCAACTATTTTTGTATTGGAATTGTGGAATAATAAATATTACCACTCCATCGTCCTTTAGAACTTTGTAAAATTCACGAAAAGCAATGGTATAGAGCTGAGAAAGCTCTTGAGCTTGTGCTTCGAGTTGATCTTTTTTTTCTGTACCCCAAAGAGGTTTTCCCATATAGGGTTCTGTCACAATAAGATCAATAGATTTTTTTTGTACACTTTGGGTAAGGTCTTTTACATCTTCAATATGAAGAGTAATATCTTTTGTTTCTTCTTTTTGTTGTTTTTCTACCATCCACTGCATGTTTTTTTCTGTGTCTTCAATAGCTCGTGAAGAAATATCTGTTCCAATAATTTCCTTGTATCCAAGGTCGTATGCTTCCATAAGAAGAACACCAGACCCACAGAAAGGATCAAGGAGAGCAGACTCTTGTGTTTTTTTTTCTCCGAGATTTATCATAATACGTGCAAGTTTTGGAGGAAGCATTCCACTTTTTGCATCTACCCCAGGTTTATCAAAATCTCTCTCTGCAAATGCTTCTAAGTTTTGTATTGCTTCAACAATGTAAAAAGTATTATTGAATTCAATAAAGTATCCTTTTTTTTCTACAAGATTATTATGAAGTATGGTGGCTGTATTCTTGTATTCTATATACCGAACAGATTTTCCAAGTTCTTTGAGTTTCTTTTTTATTTCCAATCCAAGTTTTTTATTCTTTGAAGCAATACAGAATTGTATTTTTCCACTTTGTTCTTCAAGAAGAAATTGTGTAACAGTATCTGTTCCTTCTTTTTGTGGCAAAAGTTCTCTCCCGATAGAGATTGTACCTCCGAGAAAAAACTGGAGATCCTTTGTTGGCAGTGTGTCGTCTGATTCTACAATTAAAAAAGTATTTGTTTTTTCTTTGGTAACAAAAGAAATATCTCGCTCATGGAGGAGCGAGAATATCTCTTGCTGAGAAATATGTGGTTGATGTCCGAGTTCGAAAAGGTATTGCATACGGTATTATTCAGTTTCAAGAGTCGCATGGGTAAGAGGATCTATTATACGAGAGGGGAGGCTAGAGGTTTGTTTTTTATTCCATTCAGATTCCACTCGTTCAAACTTATCAAAATTAATAGGTTGTATTTTTCGTGTTGCTTCAAAGAAGACATCTTCTTCAGTATAGTCTATTGCTTTGAATATATTACTATAAAGGACGTAGGACACGATACAAGTAATTAATAAAATAATACTTATCACGGCAAACGTCAAGTACGAATACATGTCTTTATTTGATTGAAGGAGAATATTGTTATTTTTCCGTAGCATAAATAAGGGCTTCAAATTGAAAAAACGAGAGGGTACTGGTTGTGTTTTTAAGAGATTTTTTGTTTAAGGTGATTGCATCTATAATTGGATAAAAGGAGAGATGTTCTATATCTTCTAAATACTGCATTTGATTAATATATTCCCCAGTATTCGCGAAAGTAAATGTGTAATAGTATGGAGAAATTTCTGGTTTTGCTTTTGGATTTTTTTGTGTCTCATAAGAAGATACAGAAAGATTTTGTTGTATCTGGTGTTTTTGAGCGAGATTCTCAAAAATTTTAATAATTTCTAATTCTGACCCTTTTTGTATACTTGCTTTTTTAAAATTCTCAGTTGTGTTTTGTACATCGTTCAATTCTTGAAGAGATTTTTTGAGAAGTTTTATGCGGGTGAACTGATCATCGAGTTCTCTGTGAGAGCTCGCAATATATGTTTTGAGTCCGTTCATGCGATGAACAGCTGGAATAATAATAACACCACAAATAATACTGATAAAAACAATTTTTTGTATGATATAGAAAAGAGTGGATTGTTTCACTGATTGTTTTTTCATACTATTTAAGGCTTGAAGTAAGGTTAAATGGCACCAACTCTTTTTGCGTTAATTGTGTAAGCGGTACTTTTATTTCATTCATAAAAGGAAGAGTGTTGAGATTTTGTTCGAATAACAGAAGATTCTCTCGAGTATTTGCAAGTCCAGAAAAAACTATTTTTTTCTGTTCTCTATCAACAGAAATATTATCCAGAGTCACTCCATCAGGGAGTGCACTTGCAAGACTATTCAGTGTTTCTGTCCAAGAATAATACTCTTGTTGTATTTTTTCTGTATTTTCAAGTATGGTATTAATTTCTTGAAAATGTTTGTTTGCAGAAGAGTATCTTGAAGTTGTTTGTGCGGTTTGTTGTGCGAGAGCATTAAAATGTTCTTGAAGAATAATTTCTCCTCCAAGAAGAATGATACTAATAATACACAAAGAGAAAATAGAAATATCAAGTATGTTTTTTATAAACTGAAAAACAATCATTTTATCAAGGAACTTTTGTTTTTCCGGTGAAAGAAGATTTATACGAGTTTTATACATACAGTTTTATTTCTTTTTGTGTTGAACGTAGGGGTGATTTGCTGCTCTTAGACCAAGTCCAATAGCAACAGCATAGCTGAGAGCTTCATTTTCTGGAAGTTTTTTTGAATCTGTAATATTTAGATTTTTCCAAACATGTCCTGGAAGAGATTCTATCCCAAGTTTTTCTGTGAGTATTTCTGGGAGGTTTTTTAAATAGGCTCCCCCACCACACATAGTGATGTGGGTAATTTTGTGGGCATTTGGAAAATGAGTATAGTAAAAGCGGATAGCTTGAGCCAATTCATTTCCGAGAATAGGAAGAGTCGTAAGAATAGCTTGAATTGCCTTTTTGTCTTTTCCAGATATTTGAAATCCTATTTCATATTTCATGTTTTCTGCTTGATCTCGAGTTATTTTTAATTTTTGTGCAAGAGCTGTATTTATTATCTCTCCAGAAAACGAAAGCACTTTGCTAAATTGTACACTGTTATTATCATAAACAATCAAGTTGGAATGTGTTGCTCCAATATCAAGGAGAGCTCTTGCCTCGTTTACGTATTCTTTATTTTGTGTAACAAGGGTTCTTGCAAGAGAAAGAGATTCTGGTTCAAGAGCAATGACTGCGAGACCAACACTTTCGAGTAAATAGGTATACATGTTTACAATATCTTTTTGTGCCGTGCTCACAAGAACAAGGGAATTTTTTTCATTTTCTTGTGGAAGAATTTGCCAGTCGAGAAATATTTCATTTTCTTCAATAGGGAAGTGGTTTTTTATTGCAAAAAATACATCCTCTTCAATAATATCTTCAGCAGGTTTTGCAATTTCTATTTGTTTAATAAAAGTATGAATTTCTGGAATAGAAGCCACTACCCAAGGGCTTTTAACATTTTTGTGTTTTTGTGTTTTTCCTCCACGGAGAAGATGTTCAATATATTTTCTTACTTTTTCCGGCTCTTGAAGTACTCCATTCACAATAAGACCTTGAGGAAGAGTCACTGATCGTGCAGAAAGAATTTTGTACGTTGGAAATTTTCCAAAATTCATTTGTTTTTTTAATTGTACTGCTTTAATAGAAAGATCACTAATATCTATACCAAAAGCATCTGGAAAAGGGTTTATAAACATATTTAGAAATTTTGGACTAATGAATACATTGGCATTACGACCGCAACTGCCATGCCAGCAACAGCAAGTCCCATAACGAGAATTACCACAGGTTCAATAACAGTTGTAAAATTTTTCATGGTTTTGTCCACTTCGTTCGAGTAAAAATCTGAAAGTTCATTTAACATGTGATCAATTTGTCCGGTTCTTTCTCCAACGAGTATCATTTCTGTTACCATTGGAGGAAAAAGGTGACTGTATTCTGCAAGCCCTTCGGAGAGTTGTATTCCAGATTTGAGTTTTTCAGCAGTATTTTTCAGCGCATTTTGATATGCGGTATTGGAAACAGTTTCTGAACTAATTTCTACAGCAGAAATAATTGGTACAGTACTTTTGAGGAGGGAAGAAAGAGTTAAAGAAAAACGTGCAAGGTTAATTTGTCTAATAACTTTTCCAAAAATTGGAATACGAAGATTTAACCTGTGAATCATTTCTTTAAATTTTCTTGATTTTTTCAGTCCGTACGCAAAACTCGTAAAAAATGCAGAAATGAGAATGAAAATAATAAGGAGATTTATTGGGTTTCCCATAAAATCTGTTATTTTCATCATTATGCGAGTGGCGAGGGGAAGCTCAGAATCAAAATCTTTAAAAATTACCATGAGTTTTGGAAGGACGACAGTAACCATGAGAATTGCAACAGAAGACATTGCAAATACAATAACTGCAGGATAAATCATAGCTCCACGAACACTCGAAATAAGGTCATGATATTTTTTCATTTGTATAACCACTTGTTCGAGAGAATCTTCAAGTTTTCCTGCCATTTCACCTGCTTCTACCATTTTTACATAAATTGGAGGAAATGCATCAGGATGCTCTCCAAGAACTTCACTTAAAGGTCTTCCTTTTTCTACTTCTTCTTTTACTCGGGTTACAATGCGTTGAAGTTTTTTGTTTTCTACTTCTTTTTCGAGAATTTTTAATGCTTCAACAAGAGAAAGTCCAGCATGAACCATGGTTCGTAAGTGGTCAATGAAAAATATCTTTTGTACAAAAGGAATACGGGTAAGATGTTCATTTATCCAAGTATTGATTTTTATTTCAAAGGGGGACAATTGTCTTTTTTTGACAGGCATAATTGCGTTTTATTCACGCGTGACTCGAAGAACTTCTTCAATAGTGGTAATTCCTTTTTTTGCTTTAATAATTCCATCTTCAAGGATAGTAATCATTCCTTGTTCCAGGGCAAATTTTTTAATTTCTTGTGCATTTGCGCGTTCATTTATTTTTTGTGTCATGGCTTCATCAATTTCCATTACTTCATAAATACCAATACGTCCTTTATATCCGCTTTTTCCACATTTTCTACAACCTTCACCACGGTAAAAAGTGAGGGTTTCAAAATCTTTTTCTTCTGGAGAAAGATTGACTTCATTTTCTGTAAAAAACTTTTTAATTCTGTCCAATTGTGCAATTTTATTCAGTTCGTCAATTTCTTTTTTATTCAATTTAAATTCTTTCTTACAATCATTACAGATTTTACGAACAAGACGTTGTGCAATAATAATGTTTGCTGTAAAGGCAATAAGAAATGGGGGGATGTCCATATCGAGCAAACGAGGTAAGGTGGTTGGGGCATCGTTCGTATGGAGTGTAGAGAGTACTAAGTGTCCAGTCATTGCAGCATGAATTGCAATTTCTGCTGTTTCTTTGTCGCGGATTTCTCCGACCATAATAATATCTGGATCCTGACGAAGAAAAGCACGAAGACCTTCTGCAAAAGAATATCCTACACGAGGATTTGTTTGACTCTGGTTAATTCCTTCTACATGATATTCAATAGGGTCCTCAATAGTTGAGATATTTACATTTGGTTGGTTCAAAATTCCAAGAACAGAATACAGTGTAGTGGTTTTTCCACTTCCTGTTGGTCCGGTAACTAAAATCATTCCATGTGGTTTTTCCATGGCAGCTTCTAAAAGTTCTTTTGGATGTTTCAAGAATCCAAGTTCTTCGAGTTGGAGAGGTTTTTGTCCTTCGTGTAATAAACGCAAAACAACTTTTTCTCCATCATATACTGGCATTATTGATACACGAAAAGAAAATCTATCGTCTTGGAGTTGTATTTTAAATCGTCCATCTTGAGGAATCATGTGCTCGTCAATTTTTAAATTTGCAAGTATTTTAATACGAGCAATAATTCCACTTTTCACTGTTTTTGGAAGAGTCATTACCTGACGAAGCATTCCATCCACACGATAACGAACGATAACTTCTTTTTCTGTTGGTTCAATATGGATATCACTTGCACCTTCAAAAACAGCATGCTCAAGAACACTGTTTACAATGTTAATAATAGGGAGTTCTTCTGCTGCTTTTTTGAGTTCACTTCCTTCTCCGTCTTCAACTTTTTCTGAGAGTTGTGTAATAGCCATTCCTTCTTGTTCCAAATCTGCGTGGTATCTTCGAAGGGCATCTTTAATATCTGTTGGTGTTGTTAAATAGACTTTTGCATTGAGAGCAAGTTTTCTTTGTATAAATTCAATGGTCTGTATGTCTTCTGGGTCAAGCATGGCAAGAGAAATTTCTCCATCTGTTTTTTCAAAAGCAATAATTTTATGAGTTTGTGCAAGTGGGGCAGGGATAAGACCCAAAACATCCTTTTTAATATCCTTATCTTTTAATAATACAAAAGGAATTCCAAGCTTTTTTGCGAGTGAGGTATAGAGTTCCACTTCATCAACAATACCTTCATCAGAAAGATATTCTTGCAGTGTTTTGTTCAATTTTGTAGAGTTTTCTTTATACGTTTCAATATCTTCCTTACGAATGCTGTACTCTTTTTCCAAAATATCTTGTATTATTTCCTGGTGGAACATATTTATGTACATGTGAAAAAGCCAACAACAAATGTGGCCTATTTTTCATATGAATAGTATACCATAAATTGGATTGGTGGTGTAGTGGTGTAAAATAAAAAATGAAATTGAAAGAACATGTTTTAAAAATTTGACAAACGAAAAAAATTGCGCTATAATAACATCAAATTAAAATTAAAAAATAAAAACGGGTGACAGTACGTTTGTGAGCCTAACAAAACTAATTGATTTTTCAAAACGGGTTTGCCAAGTATTACAAAAAAGACGTCATTTCGTCTTGTGTGAATCAGAACAGAAGGTTTTGATTTTGATACTTGGTAAGTCCGTTTTTATATTGTTCTTTCAAAAATATCCTACTTCTTACTATTACGATGTGCAGGACAAAAAGGAATAATTATGATAGAAATATTACTGCATCCGATCACAAAAATGCCAAAGCGATGTTTTCCATCTCCTGATGGAACGTACACTCTCTGTAATTTTACCACAAAAAACGGAGAGATTTGGCGATACGCTGTAAAGGTAATGTATTTGACGATACCAAGAAAACAAAGGTCGAATAGAGAAGAGGAAGAAAAATTAATTAAAAAGAAAAACGAGTCTCTTTTGAAGGGCGACTCGTAATTCATTGATAATTTTGTCCTAACTCTTATGTAGGAGGTAGGATATTTTTGAAAGACAAATGTCCTTCATCCTTAAAGTGTGCCGATATGATGGAAATGGTAGACATAATGGTCTCCAAAACCATGGCCGCCGGGCGTGCGGGTTCGAGTCCCGCTATCGGTACGCTTTAAAGATGAAAGGCACTTAAACATACTTTACAGTGTAAAGTTGCTAAACCTTAGCATATATATAAAGATTTGTCAAGTCTGATGCTTGACAAAAAATTTTGGTATTTTAGGTGTAAGGATCCTAAAATTTGTCTACCTGTTATCAGTATAGCAGGTTTTTTTATATATTTGAATACCATGCGTATGGTATGTGTATAACCTGCATATACGAGGATTTTGTGATTTTGGCATTTTCCCTTGACAAGAATCCACTTCTTTGCTACAATAAGCCCATATATCAGCGCATTTAGCTTCACAGGTCGGTGTGGGGCACACAATAAAAAAAAGAATTATGAATCACTATGAAATTCTTTGTGTACTCCCAGGTACTCTTTCAGAAGATGAAGTAACTGGAGTCGCAAACAAGGTATTTGCAGTTTTCGAAAAAGAAGGTGCACAAAATGCCTTGGTAGAAGATATGGGAAAAAGCAGACTTGCTTATCCTGTAAAACATATCCGTTATGGATATTTCCGACTTTTCCGTTTGGAAGCAGAAGGTACAACTATCAATGCTATTCAAGAAAAACTTCGTCTTATTCCTGAACTTTTACGTGCAGTTGTGCATGTGTATGACCCAGCAAAAGTATCTGATAAAAAAATCAATTACGTAGCTGGTGGTACCATCTCATCAATCTCACGTGAAAAAGTTTCACCAAAGGAAAGACGTGAAGGAAAAAGAGAAAATCAAAGAACCGACGACTTTAGAAGTGAAGAAGAAAAAACTCCTGTAGAAGCTCCTGTAGCAAAAGCAGAAGTAAAAGAAGAAGCTCCGATTGTTGAAAAAACTGAGGTAAAAGAAAAGGCTGTTGAAGTAAAAAATGACCTCAACCTTGACGAAATCAACAAAAAACTCGATAATATCTTGAGCGAGGACATTTCTGATGTTTAATCAGGTGTTCACTTCATTTACTAATTACAAATACTATGGATCTCAATCGAGCAACCATAATTGGAAGAATCACACAGGATCCTGAATTGCGTACTACGCCAACAGGACAGAATGTTTGTACTCTGAGTGTGGCCACAAATCGTACATGGTCAGACACAGCAGGAAACAAACAAGAAAAATCTGAATTCCATAATTGTGTACTTTGGGGAAAACTTGCAGAAATTGCAGGACAATATCTTGCCAAAGGACGCCGTGTGTATATTGAAGGAAGAATTGAAACACGAAATTGGACTGGTCAAGATGGAGTGAAACGTTATAGAACAGAAATTATTGGCACAAATATGATTATGCTCGACGGTGTCAAAGGAGAAGGCGGAAATAATTTCAGTGTTCCAACCTCACAAAATATGCCAGAAGTTCCTGTATCTGATGATGAAATTAAAGTAGAAGATATTCCATTCTAGTATTTGAAAGAAAATAGCGCATTATGCAAACTGAAAATAAACCAACAATAACAAAAAAGAAAGCATGCTACTATTGTATAAACAATGTGAAGCATGTTGATTACAAAGACGTTCAAGTTCTTCGCCGTTTCGTGTCATCTTATTTGAAGATTGCTCCACGTCGAAGAAGTGGCCTTTGTGCAGCACATCAAAGACAAGTAGCTCGTGCTATTAAACAAGCACGAATTGCTGGCCTTATGGCTTTCATTTCTCGTTAATTGAAAAAATAAAAAAATCCGGTGTATTAAACCGGATTTTTTTGTTATAATAGAAATAAGAAAAGCTTTTCTTTTTTTTCGTTATGCCTGTCAGCAACAATAAAGGTTTTAGTCTTATAGAAATACTCGTGAGCATTGGTATTTTTTTAATTTTTGCTGTTGGTATATATAGTGGAATTCAATTTATTTTTAAAGTTGTGTATCAATCTCGTTTACGAATTATTGAAACATCAATTTTAAATGAACAAATTGAAATTATGAGAAATGTCCCATACGAGGATGTTGGGATTGTTGGTGGAAGTCCTTCTGGTGTTTTGGAGCGAAATTCGACTATTCTAAGAAATGGGATTAATTTTTTGGTGACGAGAACTGTGAGAAATATTGATGATGAGTTTGATGGGGTGATTGGTGGAGAACCGAATGATACTTCTCCTGCAGATTATAAATTTGTGGAAATTGAGGTTGTTTGTAGTACCTGTGGTCAGAATATTCCACTCACCATGACTACACATATTTCTCCAAGATATTTAGAAGGGGATCCAACCCATGGTGCACTTTTTGTTGAAGTTTTTGATGCTGGAGCATCACCTGTTTCTGGAGCAACCGTGCACATTGTATCTACTGAAACTGATCCACAAATTGATATGACAGATACTACAGATAATGATGGCATGCTTCGGATTATTGATTTACCAGAAGGTATAGGAACATATAGTATTTCTGTCACAAAGGCAGGATATACTTCGGATCAAACTATGGCCTCAACAGTGGAGAATCCAAATCCTACAAAAGCACCAGCATCAGTTGTGGCACAAGATGTGACAGAAATTAGTTTTAGTATAGATTTAGTTTCATCTCTTCAAATACAAACGTTATCTGAACTTTGTGTTCCTCTTGTAAATGTTCCACTACAAATACTCGGAACAAAACTTTCTGGAACAGATCCAGATATATTAGAAGTGGAAACAAGTTTTACCACGAATGGCTCAGGGCTTTATACATTTAATAATATGGAATGGGATGCGTATGCATTTCGTGACAGTATTTACGATATCATTGGGTCAATACCTGTTTTTCCTGTAAATTTGTATCCAAATGTGAATCAAGAAGTGCAACTTATTCTTGGTGCAAATACCGCACACTCCCTTTTGGTAAATGTAGTAGATAGTGTGACAGAGCTTCCACTTTCTTCTGCGAGTGTTCGTATTTTTGGAAATGGAATTGATGAAACAAAATTAACAGGACTGGGCCATATAAGACAAACAGATTGGTCAGGTGGAGATGGACAGGAAACCTATACTGATGAGACAAGATATTTCGTGGATAATGGAC
>Ga0209340_1000850_pt1 | contig 27110 bp, 27 predicted proteins | sample EPASupsiteSAE323_FD_187266 | JGI IMG/M metagenome (GOLD analysis project Ga0209340, IMG submission 187266) | Bioremediated contaminated groundwater from EPA Superfund site, New Mexico - Sample SAE3-23 (SPAdes) (version 2) | ecosystem: Environmental > Aquatic > Deep subsurface > Groundwater >... | reverse complement strand
AGCATCTTCAAGTGAAAATCTTAAACCAATAGCCAAATCATTAGTAACATTACTAGCTCCGACTGGGATGACAGAAGAAAATATCGGAGCCCCTTCATTAAATACTGTGATAGTAGTAATACTTCCACCAATATCGACAAGAGCTACTCCTAATTCTTTTTCAGTTTCTGTGAGACTAGCTCTAGCAGCTGCTAAACCAGAAAAAACTAAACTATTAATGTGAATACCAATGTCTTCTAAACATTTTTTAAGATTTTTGAGTGATGGAGTTGAGGCTAAAACAATATGAGTTTCAACTTCAAGTCTGGTACCGTTCATACCAACTGGATCAACCACCCCTTCTTGACCATCGACAGTGTATTTTATGGGAATTATGTGAATAATCTCTTTTCCTGAGGGTATAGCAATGGCCTTAGCTGCTTCAATAACCCGAGTTATATCGTTTTGGTCAATTTCACCATTTGGATTACTGATAGCCACAACTCCATGAGAGTTAATAGATTCAATATAAGGGGCTGATAAAGAAATAGATGCAGAATTAATTTGAAAACCAGCCATTCTTTCGGCTGATTCAATACTTTGAGTAATAGTACTTGAGGCTTGATCTATATTAATTATTTGTCCTTTTCGAAAACCAGTAGCTGGAATTGAAGAGACAGCTATAATATTAAATTTATCTTCTACTTCTTGGTATTGACCAATTATAGTAGTAATTTTTGATGTACCTATATCTATTCCACTAATTGTTTTTGAATGTTGCATACGGATGGTCGATACTGAGATCAACTAAATAAATTTGTTTATTATTGATTTTAGCTGTTTTAGAAAAATCTTGCAAAGATACAATTTGCCAGTAAGGATCTTTTTTTGTAGAAAAAATAACTTTTGTTGATTGATTATCTTCATTTTGAAGATAAAATTCAACTTCATTTAAATAATCTCTGACAATCATATTGATTGGATTTAGGTTGCTTGTCTGAAATGCATTGTTTAATTTGTCGTAAAAATCGTTTTTATTTGATTTTGGCGTAATTGGTTGAGGACAAAATTTAATTACAACAAAAACAACTACAACGATTAGAGGTATAAAAATTAGAGTTAATTTAAATAACTTCATAAATTAATTGAAGTAATTTTAAATTGGAAATATTCTTGATGGTTTTATAATCTGCTTTTAATTCAGATAAAGTATTAATAGCAGAAAATAATGTTTTTGAATTTAATTGAGGTTGTTCAATAATAACTGTTTGTTTAGGTAAAAGGTTTTCAACCCAAACAGCATTTAGTAATTGTTCATTTTGCTGGCTTTTTGGTAAAGGAATTAAAACTGAATTTTTGGAAAAAGCGGCAATTTCTTGACTAGTGTTGGCACCACTTCGGCTAATAATTAACAAAGCGTTTTGAAAAATCCAACCCATATATTTAGTTTCGATATAAGGGAAAGGGTAATAATTAGTATATTTTGTAGTAAGTTTTTTGAAATTATTAAAATCCAACTCCCCTGTTTGGTGAATAATAGTAAATTTACTAAGAGATGGAATTAATTTTTTTAAAACTAAATTGATAGAATGAGAACCTTGATTACCAGCTGTAATATAAATAATTGGTCTAGACGTTTTACTGATTGAAGGAATTTTAATTGTTTGAGTAAACAACTCATATCGAAGTAAATTACCAGTAATTACACTTTTGTTTTTGGGAAGGTTGGTTAATTGTTTTGGATTATCAAAAGATAGAGCTACTTTGGTGACAAAAAAACTATTGATTTTGGTAGTAAGACTATTAGTAGAAGTTTGTTCATGAGTAATACTAGGAATATGATTAAGCCAACCATTGATAATGACTGGGACAGAGACATAACCTCCAAAAGAGACAATAATATCAGGTTTAATTTGATTAATTATTTTTTTGGATTCAAAAAAACCTTTTATAGTTTTACCGATACCATGGAGAGTGTTGGGAAAATATTTTCGATCAAATTTACCACAATTAATACTAAAATAATTTACATTTAATTTGGGAATGATCACTGATTCAATTGATTTTTCTTGAGATTCGGAAGAGTTGAATTTTCGTCCCACATAAGAAATATTCCAACTGAATTTTGAATCGTCTTTAAGTTGACGAATTAGTTCTAGTGCTGGAGTGAGATGAGTGCCGGTGATGATGATGGTCTTTGTTATCTTTTGACTCATGATTTGAGTATAGCAGGGTTGAGTTATTTTTTTCGATATTATGAACTAACCCAATGGCAGCTGCTAAAGTAGTAAGAGATGATCCACCATATGAAATAAAAGGTAATGGCACTCCGGTTAGAGGAATAATACCAGCAATAGCGGAAACATTGATTAAAGTTTGATAAGCAATCCAAAGAGCAGTTCCAGAGATGAGAAGTGATTGAAATTTATCTGGAACAACGTTGGCTAATTTAAATAAATAAGAAATTAGTGAGATATAAATTATTATTATTGAAAATAACCCGATAAATCCAGCTTCTTCACCTATTACTGCCAAAATAGAATCTGTAGAAATTTTGGGTAAAAAACTATATTTTTGATCTGAATTGGCAAAACCTTTACCAAAAAAACCACCAGAAGCAAGAGTAAGGGTAATTTGATTGCTATGGTAAGAAGCAGTGTTTTGGTTTTGTTGAGGATCAATCATGGTTTTTAATCTGGCCGATCTGTAGGGTGAAATTAAAACTAAGATTAAACTAATTGAAACTAAAAAGGCACAAAAAACAAAAAGTGATCCAATTTTTCCGCCACCAAGATAATAGAGAGAAATAGAAATGGCTGAAATTAAAATAGCAGTACTAAGATTTGGTTCAATTATTATTAGAATGAAAGGAATACCCAGATAGATGACAAGATTTAATAAATGACAATTTTGACTTTTGGAAAAAAGTTGAGCTAGAAATAAGACTAAACTAAGTTTTAAAATTTCTGAGGGTTGAAATTTAATAATGCCTAAATTTAACCATCGATGGGCACCAAGTGTTTCATCACTTAGCCCGGGAATAATAACTAATACTAGAGCAATTATTGATAATAGAAAAAATAAAGGAATAAATTGTTTTATTGTATTGAGTTTTATTTTGGAAAAAATAAAATAAGCGACAATACTGATTACCAACCAAATACTTTGTTTTCTTAAAAAAAAGAATTTATCCCCAATACTAGTAGTGGCTTCGCTTAGTGAAGAAATAGAAATAAAAATAATTCCAATAACTATTAAAATGGAAATCAATAAAATGAGGGGTGACTTAAGTGTGGCTGGTTTCATTAGCAGCTTTGATTATTGAGGGATTAATATTGATTGGGTTACTTTGTGATGAAAAAGGAATAAAGTCGCGATAACGACCACAGGTATTATTTAATTCGTCTTTTTTGGTAATTTCTGATCCAACTATATTTGAATCGTAAAATCTTTTTAAATCTTTGGCAATTTCAAATTCAACTTTCAGTGGTAAAAAAGATAATAAATGAAAGAAGAAAAGTGAATTAAGATTATTCTTGGTTTCAATTTGATGGTAAAGCTCAAAAGATGCAGTAAGTCTGGGATTACATTCCAATATATATACTTCATTTTTATCAACAAAAAAATCTAAACCAAAAAAACCTTTATAATTTATCGTCTTTAATATGTCTGAAAATTGTTGGGTTAATGTTTTGATTTTTTCGATAACATTTATAGGAGCAAAGGATGGCCATTGTCGACCAACTGTAGTAAAAGGATTTTTGGTAAATTGAGGTAATCCAGTGTATTGAAGTCCAGGTGGGCTTTGAATAACTCCCTGATTGGTAAGACAACAATTATTGATAAGTGAATACCCAGATAAAAGAGGGGCATATTTTACTGAAGTTTCAAGTGGGATTTTATTTTGTAAATCTTGCCAAGTAGATGAATAAAAAGTACTTTTTCCTGCCCAGCCAAAACGAGTTTGGATAACCAAATTATTATTTAAAACTTGTTGGTATTTTTCAAAATTTTGTTGATTAAAATTGTCGATTATGGAAGGAATAGTGGGGAAATTAAATTTCTTACAAAGATTAGAAAAATTTATTTTATCCTCCAGAAACCGATTAAGTTTGGCAGGATTTGCTGCATAAATCCAATTTTCTTTTTGACAAATATGTTCAATTTTTCCTGATGGTTTAAAGGGAATGATTACAGCTTGATGATTTGATTGTTTGGTTTTTTCTTTTATAAATTCGATAGTCTTAGATTCTGATAAAAAAACACCAGAATTTTTAATATCCAAATTTATGTTTAAAATTTTTGGACTTAAAGTATAAAAATTGTTTAATTCTGGAATATTAATACTCAAAAAATCGTCAACACTAATAAAAAAGAAATCAAAATTGCTTTCTTGTAAGATATTTAAAAGATTCATCGTTTTGCTCCAGTTAAAAGAATAACCGGAAATTGACCAACATCAATATTATTGTTTATGGCTTTTTGATAACCAACCAAGGCTAATGCACCTTCAAGTGAAGTAATGATATTTTTGGATTCTAGAAATTGATTGGCTAATAATATTGCTTCGTTTTGAACAGTGAAACCCGAACCGTTTGATTTGTTAATGACTGAAATAATATCGTCTTTTTTTGGGATAAATTTAACAGATAATGCATCTGTTATTAATCGGTTTTCCTCTATAAAGTCTTTATCAAAGTGTTTTGAAATGGGGCAATTAGCAGCTGATTGAACAGCAAAAATTTTTACAGTGGGAGGAAGTTTTTGAGAAATACCTAAAAGTGTAGTACCACTACCAACAGGAATAAAAATACTAGTAATTTGAGGTAAATCTTTTAATATTTCAACAGAAATTTGCTGATATCCAATTAGAGCTGATGGATCAGTAGATTGACGAAGTAAATAGGATTGATTTTTTTTAGAGTATTTAAAGGCTTGGCTAATAGGTTTTGGTGTCAGGATTATTTCTGAGGAATATTTTTTTAATAGATCTAATTTTTTTTGATTGACATTTGAAGATAGAAATATAGTTAATTCAATTTGGTTAAGTTGACAAAAATGAGCAGCAGAAATAGCGGCGTTTCCAGTACTAGAAATAACAGCTTTATTGAAGCCAAGTTGCTGAAGATTGATAATTTGTGATGGAATAGCTCTGTCTTTAGCTGATCCAGTGGGATTTTGATCTTCCCTCTTTAAATAAAAATTGTCTATTTTAACTAAAGGTGTGTTTGTCATATAATGATCTAGTTATCCAATTATATATTTTTTATCTTAAATATGACAGAAACAAAGAAAATTATATGTCCAGATTGTGGGGCAGAAATTATTACTAACGGTAATGAAGAAGTTGGGGATATTTTGGAATGTAATGAATGTGGCACTGAAGTAGAAATTATCTCTATCAATCCTATAAACTATCGTGAACTAGTCGAAGAGAAATAACCTAAATATTCCTTGATTTTCAAAATTAGAATCGCTTAAGTTTGCTTGGCCGTAGCCAACTCCCCTATTTTCTCTAGAGCTATCAACATAAGTAATGACATCGTCGTTTTTTTCAACAATAAATAAAACATGATGGCCATTTTTTTGACGAATCAAATCACCAGTTTGAGCGTCACTATTATTAATTTTTTTTGATAATGGTTTTGAAGTGAGCATATCGGCGGAAGTTTTACGTGGATTTAGATCAATATTTTTTCCAATTAAATTTCCGTAAAAGATTAATAATTGACAAACTAATCCAGAGCAATCAATACCGATTTTGTTTTTCTTTTGAAAGTTGTAAATTTCTTTTTCTGAAAGATCGAGTAATTTTATATTTTTAAGATTTGCTAATTCAACTGTTTTAAGGGCAATATCTTTAGCATTTCCTTTGCCACCCATAAAACCTTGCTTAATTATTTTGCCATCTTTAAGGATATTTTTCCAATAAGGAATACCAATATACTTATTAATTTCTAGTTTTAAATCTTTGATTAATTTAGTCCCAACCATAATCCAAAAATAGCTAAAATAATACCTGCTAACCAGGCTCTAGCGACAATTTTTGGTTCTTCCCAACCAATTTTTTGAAGTGTCAAATGAATTGGCGCTGCAGGAAATACTTTTTTACCCAAATATTTTTTACTAAATATTTGAATAGCACTACTCATACCTTCAACTATAAATGGAGAACCAATAATGATTAAAGGGATTATTTTACCTAAAAGAATGGCGATAACAGCAAATGTGGCTCCAAAAGAAAGTGCCCCAACATCTCCCAACCAAATGCGAGCTGGATAAATATTGAAATATAAAAAAGCAATTAAAGAGCCTAACCAAAGAGATAAAAATAATGATGTTGGAGTATCCATGGAACTATTGGATAAAAACCAAAAAGCAAAAAGAGCAATCATTAATAATCCACATGATAATCCGTCAAGTCCATCGGCAATATTAAAAAAATTAGTAAAAGCAGTAATGATTAATGTAGATATAGGAATAAAAAAGAGACCTAAATGTAGTGGTCCAAAAAAAGGAATGTAGAAGAAATCAATTTTGAGTCTAAAGTAGATTAAAAAGGAAATAATTAAAGATAAAACAATTTGAAGTATAAGTTTATGAATTAGTTTTAAACCAAAAAAACCGGTTTTTTTAAACCCAAAAAATTTATAGATATCATCGTAAAGACCAAGAATCCCAAAGCTAATAAAAGTAAAGAAAATAATTTCTAATTCATAGTTTATTTGAAAATTTGAAGAGATAAATATTTTTGAAAATTTAAGTAAAGGAAACAAAATAATAAACATAATACAAACGGAAATGATTATAAGAAGACCACCACCGACTGGAGTTCCTTGTTTCAAATTGTGAAATTTGTCAAATATTGGTGTTCGATTATTTTGAAAATCTGTGGTTAATTGTTTTTGACGTTGGAATTTGAGTTTATAAAGAAGATTAATAAAGGGGACGACCAAAGTACTAGTGATAAAAAAAGAAAAAAGTAATAAACCTAAATAAAGATGGATCATAATTATATTTTTATATATTCAATGTTAGCACCTAAAGAAGAAAGTCGTTCAGCTAATTTTTCATAACCTCGTTCAATAAATTCAACACCATCTATAGTGGAGGTGCCTTGAGCTACCAATGCAGCAATGGTGGTTGAGGCTCCAGCACGAAGATCATCGATTATAAAATTAGTTGGATTGAGTTTGGTTGGTCCGTAAATTTTTACTCCGTGAAAAAACTCTGGTTTATCACTTTCTGGATTAAATTGATAATAAGATTCTGGATCATCAACTATTGGATTAAATAATTGAATTTTTGCTCCCATTTTTTGAAGATTGGCAATGTGTTGAAAACGACTTGGATAAACCTTTTCAATAATTGAACTGCAACCGATAGCTTGAGTTAATAATATTGAGAATAATGCTTGCCAATCGGTCATAAATCCAGGCTCAGGTCCAGTTTCTATATTAATAGCCTTTAATGGTTTATCCCAACTGACACTGATTTCTTCTTGCCCTGTCTGAACTTTTGCCCCCATGGTTTCAATAGTTTCTAAAAATGTTTTGACAGTTTTTGGATCAGCACGAAGAATATTGACACTACCTTTAGTAGCTAAAGCAGCACAAACAAAAGTAACAATTTCATTACGATCACAAATTACTTGATGTTCGGCTCCATTTAATGAAGTAACACCTTGAATAATAATTCTACCGGGATCAGATAAATCTCTTTGAATTTTTGCTCCCATTTTATTCAATAAAGAAATAAGATCATCAATTTCTGGCTCTTGACCACAATTTTCTAATACAGTTTCGCCATTAGTTAAGACAGCAGTCATGATAACTGTTTCGGTGACAGTATGCGATGGTTTATTGAAAGTGTAATGAGTTGGAATAATTTTTTCAGTTTTAAAAATTAAATTAGTCTCAGTTTCCTCTGTTTTTATATTCATTTTAGAAAAACAATCGATCAAACGATCTAGAGGGCGATTACCTAAACGATCCCCTCCTGGTGTTGGTACTACGGCTTGTCCATTTCTAGCTAAAAGTGGAGCAGAAAACATAAATGAACTGCGCGACTTTACTCCTGTACCTTGAGGAACAATATTATTTTTAATTTTTGGAGTAGTAACTTGAATACAATGTTCTCCACAATAATTTATTTCAGAACCTAAAGATTTAGCGATACTTTCGGTTATTTTTATATCTGATATATTAGGTATATTAGTAAGTTGAGTTGTCTGATCAGATAATAATGAAGCAATAATTTGTTTGTAGCTGGCGTTTTTAGCACCACGAATAGAAATTTCACCTTGAAGTTTTTTACCGCCAGAAATAATGTATCTTGACATAAAAGTTTAACGAAAATGCCTAATAATAGATTTAATAATTTTATTTCCAGATAGGCCACCGGAACTCATATAAACAAGGATATCATTTGATGATAATTGATGTATATAGTAACTTTTGATTTCTTTCTCTATGGGAATGTAAATTAATTTTGAACCAATTTCTTTTTTAAAATCCTTAGCTGTGGTTCTAGAGTTTTTATCAATTTTTGGATTGAATCTTATTGGGCCTAATACAATTTCATCTGCTTTATAAAAAGCCTTTTTAAGACCAATTAAATTAGTTTTAAAAAGAGTAAAAGAAGCATGAGGTTGAAAAAAAACTTTTATTTTTCTGTTGGGAAAATGAGTCTTCAAAGCATCGATAGTGGATTTTATACGATTAGTAGATTGAGCAAAATCTTCAAAAAATAAAATGTTTTTAAAATTGTTGATTAACTCTAAACGTCTTTTGACACCTTTAAATGTAAAAACAGCTTTTTGAATAATACGAAAATTTATCCCTAAATGATCTGCCAAACTGACGGCTGCAAGAATGTTTTCAAAATTGAATTGACCAATTAAAGTAGTTTGAACTGCTAAAGGTCCCTTTGGAGTATGAATTACTAAATTAGTAAGATGATTATGAATTTCAATTTTTTCAATGTAATAGTCTGAGTTTGAAGAATTATAACTAATTACTTTACCCTTGGAATATAAACTAAGTTTTTTTGTTTGATGACCATTTGAATTAATTAAAAGAGTTCCATTATTTGGAATATTGTTGACTAATTTTTTAAAAGCTTGAAAATTTTTTATTTGATCGGGATAAGAGTCTTTATGTTCCCAATCGGCGCTAGTTAAGATTAAATGTTTAACAGGATAATATAAAAATTTGGCTTTTCGATCGAGTCCATTTATAGATTCATCTGCCTCAACTATTGATAAATCTGAAGATGAAAAATTTAGTGGTTCTAATTTATTTTTTGGATATCCACCAAACATGTAGGCAGGATCTTTTTTGGCTTTTATAAAAATCCAAGTTAATAAACTGGTAATTGTAGTTTTACCAAAACTTCCAGCAACGAGAATAGAATTTTCTTTAATTAAATTTTGAGCTAAGTAATTGGTGGCAGAAATATATGGAATTTTTAATTTTTTGATTTGATAAAATTCTTTTTTCGTTTTTTCGAATGAAAGATATGAAGAACCAATAATGGCTAAGTCAATATTTGTATTGATATCTATTGAATTGATCAATATATCTGATTTTTTTAAAATTGTACTGACAGGTGGATAGATTTTGTCTTGATCTGATCCGGTAACATAAACACCTCTTTTTTTAAGATTAGCAGCTAAAGGTGCCGTCATAGTTCCAGCGATTCCAACTATATGAATATGCATAAATTAGATGGTAAATGAATTGTTATATAAAATCCATTGATTATCTTTAAAATATTCAAATCCTGGCATATTGCGTTTATAAAATCCAGTTTCTGGAGAAAAACGACCTAAATAACAAAATTGAAGATTTTGTTCGTCACTATCGATTATGGTTTGAAGAACTAATCTAATAGGAAGGTTGCTATGATTATATTTTGGATTATAAAAAACATAAGCAATATGACTGATAGATTCGGAAAAATAACAGATGGAATAAGCAACTATTTGGTTATTTTCATCGTACCAAGTGTAAATAACATTAAAAATATGATTAGAAAATATCTTTTTAACTGAACTTATAGGGAATTCCCAACCTAACTGTTTTATCCAAGAAAAAATTTCTTTCTGGATATTAAGATCAAACTTAAAATCTTTTAGGTCAGTTTTAATGAATGAAAAATTATCTGTTTTTTTTAAAATTCTTCTATTTTCTGAACTAAGATTAAATTGAGATAGATTAGATCTACTACTGCTGTCTTGATACCAAAGATCTTTTTGGTTTCTTTGTGGAAGAAGACCTTGTTGATAATTTAGTTCTATTGATTGATTTTTGTTTAAATTAAACTGGATCATATTTTTTTAGTTTTAAAGCAGTTCTAAATGCCTCAGTTTCTGACCAAGGATATTCAGTATTACCGTGAAGAATTGTGTTCTCATGACCTTTACCACAAGCAATGACGACATCATTGGGTTGGGCTAGTTTGATAGCTAAATTAAAAGCATCTTGTCGATTGGGAATATCGAAATAAGTAAATTTTTTATCTGCAATCTTAATTATTTCTTGAATTTGTTTATTGTTTTCTATATTTTGAATATCGACAAAACGTGAATTGTCGGAATCAATACCGTTTATAATTTGTTGATTAATTTGTTTAATATCTTCATTGCGAGTATCGTCTGCTGTAATTATGGCAATGTTTGACAAAAGTGAAACTACTTTACCCATTTCTGGACGTTTACTTTGATCTCTGCCACCAGTAGCTCCAAAAATAATAATTATTTTACCTTTAGTAATTTTCTTTAGAGATAAAAGGGTTTTTTCTAAAGCATTTGGAGTATGAGCAAAATCAACGATAGTTTTGAATTTAAAATCATTATTTACTTCTTCTCGACGACCTTTAGTTTCTGGAAAATCTTTGACGGTATCAAGCAAAAATTTTTGATCTATTTTTAAACTATCAATGATATTAAGAGCAACTAAAATATTATTAATTTGATAGTAATAACTACTGTCAGTAGTTATCGATAAATTATTCACTTCAAAAGTTAACTTTTTATCAGTTAGTTTAATATTTTTAGCTTGATAATTAGAGTTGGAATTAACACTGTAGGTACTTAAGGGAATTTTGATCAATGGTTTTATTATCTTATATGAAGAATCATCTTTGTTGAGAATAGCAAAATCTGACTGGTCAAATATTCTGGCTTTTGATTTAATGTATTCGTCCATGTTTTGGTAATAATCCAAATGTTCGTGTGAAGTATTAGTAATAGCGGCAGTTATAAAATGGCAACCTAAAAATCGATATTGATCAAGACCGTGAGCAGTTACTTCACAAACAACATGGGTTACTCCTGCGGATAACATTTGATCAAGTATTTTTTGAAATAATTCTGGATCGGGGCTGGTCATATGTAAACCAGTGCTGATTTCTTGATTATCACCATATTTAGCGCCAATAGTAGTAATAACTCCTGCTTTAATACCGGCTTTTTTTAGTGTCTCGTAAACTAATATACAAGTAGTGGTTTTACCATCAGTTCCGGTGATACCAATGAGTTTTAATTTTTTAGCTGGAAAATGATGACGAAGACTAATAAAATAATTTTTTGGATAATGCCAAAATATGTTTTTTATTTTTTGAAAATTTATCGATTTTAATGACATTTTTATTGTTTTATTATAGCAAATGATCGATTTTTGAAGCTAAGTCAAACCAGATTGGAGCAGCAGTACTAGACCCCCAGGGTGAACTTTTAGGATTGTTAATCGTAACAATCATAGTAAATTTAGGATTATCACAAGGAGAAAAGCCGATATATGAGGCAATTGTTGATGAATCAGTATAACCACCTTTAATAGCAATTTGAGCAGTACCACTCTTGGCGCAAACTTCTAAATTCTTTGGTTTCATTACTGAAACAACTCCATTTTCAACTGAATATTTTAAGATAGACTTAATTTCTTTTATAGATTCTGAATTAAAAACTTGTTTTGGATTATTATTTTTATTTATTAATAAATGTGGTTTAACTAAAATTCCATTATTAGCAATAGTATTAAAAGCTTGAATCATACCAGATTGAGTTACAACGATTCCTTGACCAAAAGAAGCGGTGGCTAAGTCAATATCTGGCCAATCTTTTTTGACACTCGGTCTAGATTCTCCTTGTAAATCTATACCGGTTTTTTGATTTAAACCAAGTTTTTGAAAATAATCTAAAAATTTTTCTAATCCAAGTTTGGATATTACATGACTCATACCGATATTGTCAGAATTTTTTATAATGTCTTTTAATGTTGAATTTGGATGAGTGGCATTATCATGATTTGTAATAGTATATTGGCCTATGGTTAGGGGTTTATCACATTCATCACAAATATAATCAGGAGAGATTGATTTGCTATCAAGTGCCATGGTGATAATTAATGGTTTAAAAATTGATCCTGGCTCAAAAAGGTCGGATATGGAATTTATTTTTGTAGCACTTGGAGTAGCTGAATTCGTTGCTGTAAATGTACTCATAGCTAAAATCCCCCCAGTCTTACTATCTAAAACGGTAATAGATCCGTAGTCAGCGTCATATTTTTCAACACCATTTTTTAATTCTGTCTCTACTTGATATTGAACACTACGATTTAAAGTGGTGTATAAATCTTGTCCATCTACAGCAATGGAACTCCATGATTTTTTGGTAAGAATAGCTTTGCCGGTGGCGTCTTGTGGCGACCAAGTAAATCCGGTTTTTCCTTTCAACTGTTTTTGATAATAACCCTCAAGTCCACCATAACCAATATCGTATCCTTGATCGTTTTTGGCTACTAGACCTAAAATTGGTTGAGCCATTGATTGTTCTGGGTAATATCTTCTTTCATTTTTTTCAAAAATAAGTCCAGGTAAATTTAATTGATTTTTTTCATCTTCAGTAAAAAGACTATTAAAGGTTAACCATTTTTGATTGGGATTGTTTTTAAACAGATCGATTGATTTGTTGTTTTCTTGATTAAATTGAGGATGAATTTGATTTATTTTGTCAAATATCTGAACAAGGTCTTGATTAAGATTTGGTTTATATATTGAAAGTTTATAACTAGTGATGTTGATAACTAGAGGAAATTTATCTGAGGAAAATATTTTTCCTCGACTAGGAATAGTTTTTTCAAGTTTATACGTTTGAGTTAAGGCTTTTTCTCTAAGTTGAGGTCCTTTAACAACTTGGATATAAAAAAATCGACAAATAATAAAAACAAAACAGATAGTTAGTGTCAGAGAAACTGTTTTGTATCGAGAATTATTCATTTTAGATTTATTTTTTGATTAATATAAATAAATGATTGTTTTTGCTGCTCAATATTTAGTTGATTAATAGAGGTTAAGTCAGTAAATTTTTTTTCTAGGGTTTGGTTTTCTATTTTGAGATTTTGATACTCAAGTTGATTTTGATAAAGTTGACCATTTTGATTCAAAATTTCGCTTGAATAAAAAAATGAAAATACAATTTGAATTGTAACAATCACGACTAAAATGTAAGTAAAGTGTTTTGGCATTAAACTATTTTATACGATCTTAAGATAGCAGAGCGAGATAAAGGGTTGTTTTTGACTTCTTTGAATAAAGGATGAATAGGTTTGTTGACTTGATAAATATTTTTTTCTAAAACATTTTGTTGAATAAATTGTTTAATAATTCTGTCTTCTCCTGAATGAAAACTAATAAAACAAGCTATTCCATTGGGCTTTATAGTATTTAAACTTTGAGAAAGAATTTGTTTTAAATTATTAAATTCTTGATTGACAGCAATTTTTAGGGCTAAAAATATTTTAGTACTAGGATCTGTTTTAGTTCTAATTTTTTTTTCTAAATAAAAATTTCTGATAATATCGGCCAATCTTTTAGCATCTGTGATTGGTTTTTTTTGTCTTTCCGAAATAATTTTGGAAATTAAAGCTTGACTATGTATTTCTTGGCTATTTTTGGAAAAAATTTCATACAACTCTTGGGCAGAACCAACATTAATTATATCTTTTGCAGTTGGATCATCAGAATTTTGATTAATCCGCATATCCAGAGATTCATCATCATTAAAAGAAAATCCCCTATTGGTGGAAATTTGTTGATTTTTACTTAATCCTAAATCAACTAATAGTCCGTCAATTTTTTTGTTTATCTTGGTTTTGGTAATAGTTTCTAATTGATTAAAATTTGACAATATGGGAGTAAATTTTTCTGACAAACCAGCTTCTTTGATTCTTTTGGTCGATATTTCTAGATTATTTTGGTCTTGATCAATACCGTAAACAATAGCTCCTTTTTTAAGAAGTTCTAAAGTGTGACCGCCATTACCTAAAGTAGCATCAACAATAATTGAATCAGTTTTAATCTCTAAAGCAGAAATTACTTCTTCTAAAAGAACTGGTTGATGATAATCCATTAGTTGATTAAGTAATCTCCAGTTATGACAGACATATCTTTTTTGGTAACAGTTGATGGAGTGATCGAGGATATTTTGCCACTACCATTACCATTAGAAAAAATTGAATAAACTGGTTTGAAGTTCTTGATTAAAATAAAATAATCATTTTTTGAAGAAACTGTGGTTTTTATAGAAAAACTTTCAGTTTCTAAGCTCAAACCACCAGCAGATTTAATATCAGCAGAGGTTGATAAAACAAAGGGAGCTTCGTAGGAAGCAGCTTGACCATCGGCAGTGATAAAACTAAGACTTAGAGTGCCACCAGTAATTCCTTCATCGTATTTATATTTACAGCCACTAGTACAACTTTCAGTACCCAAAAGTAATTCTCTTTCAATTGAGGTACCTTCAATTTTGGCTGTCCCACCAACACCTTTTTCAATTTCTATATTTTCATCTTTGGCAGTATATATCAAATCATATTCAATTTCGGTGATAGAACTAGGTATATTGGATATTTTTAGATTTAATCGATGTCCATCACTTTGAGGAATTAAACTAACATAAGGTTTTTGGTCATCAGTTAAAACTAATTCGCTATTTGTTTTATTATTGTTGGGAATGTTTTCGGTATTGGTAGTATTTTTTTTACCTTTACCAAATATCACCATAACAATGGTCAAAACAATTAAAATTAGAGCACCAATAATAAAATAGATTGCGGTTTTATTTTTCATAGTCATTACTTATTTAACTGCTTTTCCATCCAAGTGTCAATTTCGTCAATTGAAACTCTGATTTGTTTCATAGTATCTCGATCGCGAATTGAGACAGTGTTGTCTTCAAGAGTTTGATAATCGACTACGGTACACCATGGAGTTCCTATTTCATCTTGGCGACGATATTTTTTACCAATATTACTACTATCATCCCAATCAACAGAATATTTTTGACTTAATTGTTGAAAAAGCTTTTCGGCTTTGTCAATAAGTTCTGGTTTATTTGCTGCTAACGGAAAAATAGCCATTTTATAGGCAGAAACCCTAGGATTAACTTTTAAAACAGTTCGAATATCACCAGATTCGGTTTTTTCTTCCTGATAAGCATCAAGAAGCATGAAAAAGAAACTACGATCAACTCCTCCGGAAGTTTCGGTAATCCATGGAAGATATTTTTCATGAGTAACTGGATCTAGATATGATAAATCTTGACCACTAAATTTGGAATGTTGACTTAAATCATAATCTGATCGCCAGTGAATTCCTTCCATTTCAGCCCATCCCCAAGGAGCATTGTATTCAATATCAAAAGCTTTTTTGGCATAGAATGCTAATTCATCAGGAGCGTGTTCTCTAAAACGAAGATTTTCGGCATTATTGAAAAGTGATTTATACCAGTTTATACGAGTTTCTTTCCAATATTCAAACCATTTATCCATTTCGTTGGGGTGAACAAAATATTGGATGTCCCATTGTTCAAATTCTCTAGTACGATAAAGAAAATTTTTTGGAGTGATTTCATTTCTAAAAGCTTTTCCAATTTGAGCGATACCAAAAGGTATTTTGACACGGGTAGAGTCAACAATATTTTTAAAATCTAAATATATTGTTTGACAAGCTTCTCCGCGCAAATAAGCATGAAGTTTTTCACCTTCAATAACTCCAATTTCAGTTTCAAAAAGAATATTATATTTACGTCCTTGGGTAAATTCCCCACCACATTCTGGACACTTTGAAGGATCGTCAAGTAAATCAGGTCGAAAACGTTTATGGCATGATTTACATTCAACCATAACATCGGCAAAATTCTTGACATGTCCAGATGCTTGCCAGACAGTTGGATGAGTAATTATTGATCCATCAATACCGACTACATCTCGACGACGAACTACATTATCAGTCCACCAAATATTTTTCCAATTCATTTTCATCAGAGAACCAACAGGACCGTAATCATAAAATCCTTGAACACCGCCATAGATTTCAGAGTTTTGAAAAATAATTCCTCTGCGTTTACAGAGACTGACGATTTTACTTACAAGATCATTTTGATTGTCTGACATTTGTATCCTTAAAAATTAATAATAATTTTTAGGGATCCCGATGGATCGGGACGGTTCCACCCTATTTAATAGATTATGTAATCCAGTTAATCTATTCACTTAATTTACGTTGTTTACCAACTCACAAAGTGCCACCTTTGATCATCGTTGATGTTGAAGTTTATATCGTTTTATTTAAACTGTCAATTTGGATATAATAAGTCTAATGAAAATAATAAAGTCAGAAAGTAAAGAATGGTTACAAAAAGAAGGTTATAGTAAGAAGATTTATTTAAATGAAGTTGATCTAGGTCACAAAGGGGCATTGGTGCAAAAATTGAGAATTAAAACTGGAGAAAGTGCTCCGGTGCACCATCATGAAAAACAAACAGAAATATTTTATTTCTTGAATAATAATGGATATTTTGTGGTTAATGATGAAAAAATTGAAGTTAAACCAGACGATATATTGGTAGTCGAACCTTTTGATAGACATATCGCAGTGAACGAAAGTGGTGAAGAGTTCTTGTATATGGCTTTTAAAATAAACTATGAAGAAAATGACTTGTTTTGGGATTAGTTTATTTAAATAATTTATTACTTTCTAAGGGTTTTTCGATAATACTTTCAAAAAAGTTTTTAATTAATTTTTGGGTGACAGGATAATCTTTTTTGGCAAATGAAGCAATAATTTCTGGAGGAGTACCGAAACCTAAATTATCCAAAAGTTTTATTTCATTATCAATATATCGGTTGACCTGATTTTTGTTTATAGATTCGATAATATTTTTGGAAATAGTATAAATTCCCTCTATTTGTTGATTTTCGGCGATGAACTGATTAATTATTTCTAAAAAATAAAATAATAAATTCAATTGAGTTAAACTTTTATTGGTTTGAAGAAACTGACTAATAGTTTGAGCCTCGGATATCCAAATAAAATCGTTTTTTTGATAAAGATGAACCTTGGTAATATTTCCAAGTTGGAGACTACCTAATCGACTACTTTTTATGTTTTTAGCACCTTTAGCGAGAGCAATGATTTTCCCGTCCCTGGGAGTTAATAGAGTAATTAAACTATCAACTTCTTTTAAACTGCGATGATTGATAACAATAGCCTCAGTAGTTTTGTATTTATCCATTAGAGAGATACTTTGATAGTTTTATCTGCAGCCCAACTAAAAGCATCCATTTTTTTACCATTAATGGTTAGATTATATTTAACAGCTTTAGTACCAGGTTGTTTTTGGAGGTATAAAGTATAGTTTGAACCTATTTTAACGCCAGATTTATATTGAACTGTGACCTTACTACTCGATTTTGGATATAAAGGATACTTGTCTCCATAAAAACCTTCAAAGACTTGTTTACCTAATTCTTCGTATTGAACGGCTTCTACTTCAGAACCAGTCATTTTAGTTAATGTTGATCCAGTAGGTACATAAAATCTAAATAGATCTCGGTATTTGGAAGCATTGAGACATAAATCCCCTTTTTCGAGATTGCAGTTTGAAGCGGCATAAGGATTGGTATAAGTAACTGAAACTTTGTGATCAGCAACTCCATTTTTAATAGTAATATCGTGATCAATTTCTTGAGTGACAAACATATTACTTTTGGCAGCGGCAAAATTAGCATCATTTAGATGGAGATAATCTATTGTTTGGTCTGTTTGAGTAATTTGTCCAGTAATATTGGCAGAATTACCAACTGTTTGCATGTCTTTGTCAGTAAAATAAGCCAAAACATGTTTTTGATTAACGTTTTTGAAGAAAGCTTCAATAAGGCTGGTCATTTTTGATTTTTCCGATCCCATGACGTTGGCTAATAAAGCTGACATTAAAGGATTTAAGAAATCTTTTCGATTGAGTTCAATATAGTCACGAGGTCGTCCTGCCATCCATTCAATTTCATAAATAATTGATGGACAACCATTACATCGATTATCAGGTTCGGCGGTAAATGTTCCAACTCTGGTATCTAGTTTACCTAAAACTTTAACCATGTCAGCTAAAAGTTGAGTATCAATAGCAATAACGGCATCAAAACTTTCTTTTGGCTTCATGGCTTTTATGTAATTTTCCAAAAAGATTTGAGCATCTGTAGGAAAATCTGGAGATAAATTGGCATCACGAAGATAGAGATAAGGAACATTTATATGATATGAGGAAATTAATCTTGGAGCTTTAGTAGTACTTTTAAGACGATCATCTAAATCATATATATTACTAGCAGTGCCTGGAGTAACTTTGCCGTTAGAGACGGTCATGGTACTATAAGCAGTCCAGAAACCACCACTTGGTCGAAGTTCGCCATCGTTTTGAAAAACCATAAGATAGTGTCTAGGACTATCTTTACCAAGCAACCAAGAAATTTTGGAAAGTAAAGGTTTACCATTTTTGACTAATTCATTGACTTGAGTAACAGTTTCTTGAGCTTTGGAAATTTTTGATTTTATTTCAATATTTCTAAATTTGTCTGGATAACGATTAGGATTAATTTGATTAAGTTCGGTTTCTATATTAGTAATTTTTATTTCTAATTCATCTAGATAAGGAATGAGTCCTTCAGCAGATTGGGTTAAAAAAGCAATTCTGTCTTCGGTGGTTTTTTCACTACTTTCTGAACTGCCTTTAATACCAAGAAAATCTTGATATGGTTCAATAGCTTGAATGACTATTTCGATAGAAGTAATTCCTTCATTGGCAATATTGATAACTTTTTGACCGTCTTGATAATATTTTCTGACGCCTGGGATTATATTCAATAAACCCATTTTTTTATAAGTCGATTCAATCTTTTGAGTGTCACTTTTGACATTGGTTAAACTTTCTTTAATCTTGACAAGATCTTTATCGCTAATAGATTGTTGAATAATTTGATATTCACTTTTTATGGAATTTACTTGATTGAGAATTTTTTTGGCTGGTACAAATACAGTAAAAAAGAAAATAGATAGAAGAATAGTAATAATAATTAAAACTATTGATAGAACGGTAACTATTTTTTTACTTTTTTTTATTGGTTTGATAGTTGTATGAGAAGGTATATTGGTTGTTACTGGTGGTGTTTGAACACTGTTAATAATATTATCCATAAAATAAGTTTAAACAAAATTATCAGAAATTACCACCTGGAAAACATGGAGAGCGGAGTTTTTATGATGATGGTTATTTCTTCGACAAATGATTGTTTTATTATGTAGTTAGCATCCATCTTGGCTCTTTGTTCAAAAGAAATATCATTTCGACCAGAAGTTTGCCAGACTCCAGTAATTCCAGGTTTGGCTGATCTGATGATGTTAATATATTTTTTAGTTTTAGGATATTTTTTTTCTTGTTCTTGAAGTTCTTCTTCTCGATAGGCCCTAGGACCAATTAAGCTCATATCCCCTTTCAAAACATTGATAAGTTGAGGAAATTCATCAATAGTTAATGATCTAATTTTTTTGCCAATAGGTGTAATGCGAGGATCTTCAGACATTTCTAATTTCCAGCCGTTTTCTTTATATTTTTTCCAAAGTTTGGGATAATTTTCTCTTAATCTTTTATCATTGTCTCCAGTATACATAGATCTAAATTTATACATCCAAAATTGACGACTATTTTTACCAACTCTTTTTTGTTTAAAAAAAATAGGACCAGGAGAACTAGCCTTGACCAACACCATTGTTACCAACATAATTGGAGAAAATATTATTAAAAGAATTAAAGAACCAAGAACATCTATAGTTCTTTTGAATATTTGGAAAATTTGTTTTTTCATTTTAGCTTAGAAAATATTTTTTTAATTTTTTCTTTTTGACGATTTGAGAAACAATATCTCGTACTTTAGCACTACCATTGTGGGCAATATTGCAGATTAATAAACCGTCAGGAGTATCAATGATTGCTAAATTACTAACGTCTATTAGACTGACAAGCTTGTTTTTTGAGGTAGAAATCAAACAATTTTTTGAATCAATTTCTAAATGGTCAATGTCCTTGGTAAGAGTAGCAATTCCATTTTGATCTTTGTCGAGTTTAGAATAAATTGATTTCCATTCACCGACATCACTCCAATCAAATTCTGCTGGAATGACGAGCATGTTTTTTGATTTCTCTGATATGGCTTGATTAATATTAAGATTTTCTGATTGTTTATAAATTAATTCAACTTGTTTTGGAGTGGGGTTATCAATTAGTTTTTCAAAAAATTCATAATATTCAGGATGAATTTTTTGAAACTCATCTAACATGGTTTTTAAACTAAAAGTATGAAGATCAGAGTTCCAAAAACTATTTTTTTTAATGAGCTTTTCAGCAGTATCAGAATCTGGTTTTTCGATAAAAAAACTAATGTTGGAATAATGATTGCTTTTTTGTTGAGGAACAATATATCCAAATGAAGGATTGGGCCATGTTGGTTTAATACCGATAGTAATAATTTTTTGTAATTTTGTTGCCAAACTATAGGCATAATTAACAGTTTTTTTGAATTTTAAAGTTTTAGTGATGTACTGATCTGCAGCACTAGTGGTGATTATGGCATTTGGATCAATTTGGTAAATTTTGCTAATAGCAAAAATATAAGCCATGGCAGTATTTTTTTTGGCTGGTTCGTAGATAAAATTTTTGGTTGGTATTTTTTTACCAATTATTTTTTCTAGTTTTTCTTGGTATTTTTGATTGGAAACAATGAAAATATTTTTTGATGGACAAACTTTTTTGGCTCTATCTACAGTCTGTTCAATTAAGGTTTTTTTACCAATCAAAGTAAGAAATTGTTTTGGATGATTGGCTCGTGATTGAGGCCAAAGTCGAGGGCCGGTGCCTCCACAAAATATTACAAAATAGTGATTTGGTGTTGTTGCCATAGTTGGTCAATTTCTTGTTTAAAGTTTAACATAAACTTTTCAGTTGAGAATTGTTTTGCTTGATTTAAACAATCAAGTTTTCTAAAATCTTTTGAATTAAATTTTTCTAAACAATGAATAAGTGATTTTGTAGTTTGTTTATCAAAAAATAAACCAGTTTTTTTGTCAATAACAGTTTCAGTAATTCCACCTTTTCTTAGGGCAATAACTGGTTTACCACAAGCTTGAGCTTCGAGTGGTGTTAGTCCAAAATCTTCTATTTGAGGACAAATAAGAGCTTGGCAATTTTGATACAAATTAAGTAATTTTTGGGCTGATACTTTTCCAGTAAAAACAATATTTTTGTCATTTAATTTGTTTTTTAATTCAATTAAATCAAATTTATCTCGACCTTGACCAACAATTATGAGTTTTTTGTTGAGTTTATGACAAGCTTTAATAGCTAGATCAATTTTTTTATGACGAACTAATCTAGAGACTACTAAAAAATATTTTTCAATTGGCTTTTTAGTGGAAGGTTTGAAGTAATTTATATTAACTCCAGGATAGATTATTTTGCTAGTTCGATGATAGTGATCTTGTATTCTTTGACAGACGTTTTGGGAATTACAAAGTAAAAAATCTGGACGTTGACCATAAATAAAATCAGTTTTTTGGTAATTATTTAAAAATGGTTTTAGAAATTTGAATTGAGATGGTGTTTGGTAAGTATAACGATTGGTGTTGTGCAAATAACAAACAAAAAGAGTTTTTGGTGGAGTGATTAAACAATGACCGCAAACTTGAGTGGTGGAAATAACAATATCAAATTGGGAAAAATCAAATTGTTCTAAGGCTATGCCATAAAATGGAGTGTGAAATAGACTATTTTTTTTAGTTAAAGAAAATTTATCAATGATTGATGGAACAATTTTTGTTCCTTTTGGAAGCCATTTAGTTTTTTTTGGATTGTATATAGTGGTAAAAACAGTAGCTGATGGGTAGATTTTTAAAATATTTGACAGAACTCTTTCTGCTCCACCCCATTGGTTAAGCCAATCATAAAAGATAGCAATTTTGGGCGATTTCACTTCGTTTCGCATTTTAATAGATCTTTATAAACGGAAAAAGTTTGCTTGGCGGTTTTATCCCAAGAATATTTTTTGACCTGTAAGTGACCTAATTTTATTAGTTGATCTCGTAGATCGGTTGATTGATATAACTTATTTATTTGTTCAACTAACTCAGAGACATTGGTTGGATCAAAATAAAGAACTGAATCTTGGTATATTTCTGGAAGACAGCTATTATTTGAAGAAATGACAGGACAGCTTAAAGCCATTGCTTCTAAGCCAGTTAAACTAAAACCTTCCATAAATGAAGGATGAACTAAAGCTAAAGCTTGACCATAAATTTTTTGAAATTGTTCATCCGGGATATAACCTAAAAATTCAACTTTTGGTCCAAGTCGATTTTTTTTAATTAATTTTTCGAGTCTATCGGTAAAATAATTTCGAGCACAAATAATTTTTAAGTTCAGATAAGGTAACTTTGTTAAAGCTTCGATTAATATAGAAGGATTTTTGTGAGGATAAAGATTGCCGGTGTAGATTATATATGGATTGCTAGAATTGTATTTAATTTTTGACTTTGATAGTTGATTAATTTTGACCAAAAAATTAGGGTCAACTGCTTCGTGAGTAGTAGTAATATTGTTTGGATTGACATGGAATTTGTTAATAAGATAATCACGCCAAAAATCGCTAGGAACAATAATAGAACTAGTTTTGATAGCTATATGAGTGGTGACTAAATAAAAGAAATGTTTAATCCAATAAATACTGGCATTTTTGGTGGTATTAAGACGACCTTTAAAAAAGTGTTTAATAAGATCGTGGATAGTGACGACAGATTTGCCAAAATAAAAGATTGGTTTATTAAAATGAGTGAAGTGGACTAAATCAGGATGAAGTTTTCTAATTAAAAATGGTAATAATATTTGTTCACTAATGGAATAATGTTTGATATCAGTAGTAATATAGTCAAAATTCTTACCAAGATCTTTTTTAATTTCTGTCTCTAGATCGGAATAAATTATTAAAGTGTATTTAAATTGAGAAAAACCAGGTTGATTAATTAAAGCTTTGAGTAAATTTTTGGTATATCGACCAATACCGGTGTGTTTGGGGCCGTAAAGTCGAGCATCAATAACTATATGTTTCATAAATATTTGGCTTTGGTGGTGCGTTTTAATTCTAATAATTTTATTCCCCACATAACTATTTTTTGGATTGGTTTGGGATATTTTTTAATCAAATTTTTTTCATAAAAAATTCTCATGGCATTAACGCTGGCTTGAGCAGTTCTTAATTTTGTTTCTCGAGAAGCTTTGGAAAGATGTTGACTTTTACTAACAAGACCAGAAGAAACTCCTTGGTAATGAGTAATTTTGCAGGTTGGATTAAAAAATAAATTAAATCCCTGTTTTTTGATTTGATAACAAAAATCTAAATCTTCACCATAAAAAAAGTAATCCTCGTTCCACCAACCGATTTTTTGTCCGACTTGATATTTAACCATCAAAAAAGCTCCAACACAGGCTTCGATTTTATGAACTTTAGAAGTGTCTAGATGACCTAAGAAATAACCAGCAAAAAGCCGTGACTTTGGAAATAATTTAGAGAGACCAGAAAAATAGCAAAATGCTCGCCAAGGAGTGGGAAAACCACGATGACACTCTGGTTGCATTTTACCAGTCAAAGCCAATGTTATATAACATGTAGCAGCATCGACTTTTTTATCTTCATCAAAGAATTCGATCATGTTTTTGAGAGTACTTGAATCCACGACAGTATCTGGATTTAGAAATAAAACAAATCTAGTTTTAGGATTTATTTTTTTTACACCTTCATTATTACCATGAGCAAAACCTAAATTATTGGTAAGAAGTAGATATTTAGTAGTAATTTTTTGATTATTATCAACCAAATTTTGAGCTAATTGGATACTGTTATCAGTCGAATTATTATCTACAATAATAACTTCAATTTTATAGTTACCTAATTTTGATTTGTAAATACTGGCAAGACATTTTTGAAGATAATCTTGAGAATTATAATTTAAAATAACGACTGAAAGATCCATATTATTTATTGGTAATTTTTTTATAAATTTGATTTAAACCTTTGACACTATTTTGATAAGAATATTTACTGCTAATAAGTTTATTGGCTTCTAGGCCCATAGCAATTCTCTTTTTATCATTCTTCAAAAGATCAATAGTATTTTTGGCAACTTCATCATATTTACAAATAATTGATTGCTTAAAATTTTCAATTTTAATACCACCCATGCCTTCTGGAGTAGTAACTATTGGTAAACGACAGGCCATGGCTTCCAAAAATTTATTTCGACTACCACCGCCACTGCCCATAGGAGCCAAAAGGACCCAGCAATGTTGGTAATAATACATGGGATCATGTGGTTGACCATCAAAATCAGCTTCTTCAACAACAACGTCAGTGGAACGATAGTGACCATAATAATCTGGAGCAAGACGACCAATAATATAAAGTTTACAATTTGGGATAGCCTTTTTAATTTCTGGCCAAGAATCTTTAATAATCATTTCTACGGATTCTCTGTTTTGCATCCATTTCATATTGGAAACACCAAACAAAACCGATGGATAGGTACTTTTTGATGTTTTTGATTCTGATTCGAAATATTTATTATCAACACCATTATCAAAAAGTTTAATATCATTACGGCCAGTAATTTTAGCAATTACTTTCTGATCCTCTTCTCCAAAAGCAACAACAGTATTAGTATTTTTCCAATAATAAGTTTCCCAATATTTTAATTTTTTAACGTCTAACCATAACAATGGATAGATTAATTTTTTCCAACCCTTAACTGTTTCAATGTAATGTTGATAAACTGCAAATTCAATAGTTTGATCAACCAACACAATGGGGATATTATTTTTGGGAATGTTTGGCATAAGGTAAAAACATTCACAATGAATGAGATCATATTTATCTTTGGCTAATTCACGGCTAATAGTATCTCTTAAATCACTACTAATATAATTGGCAACTAAAAATGGATAAGTACTAAAACCAGTGAAAAGAACTTTTTTTAAATTCCAAGTTTTACCTCGTTTGACGACAATAACTTTTTTACAATATTGTTTGATCTCATCTAAACCTTCTTCATCACGGCTAAAACAAATTAAAGTGATGTCGTTTTCAGTAGCTAAATATTTTATTGAATAATAGGAACTGTTTTGACCACCAGATTGAGCCCGTCTAGGTAAATAAGGGGTAATCATTAAAATTTTTCTTTTACTTTTGATCATTGGTTTGAGTAATTAATTGATAATAAAAAGCCATCATAATCCAAAAAAGATAAGCTGTTTTTGAAGCTTCAAAAACATCAATAAAGATAGCATTAGCAAGAGTAGCTGCTAGACAACCAAATAATATTACAGCATATTTTTGATTATCGGTTTTATTTTTTGTAAACATAAAAGAAAAAGTTTTTTTGATGAAATAGAAAATTATGGCAGTAAAGGTGATGAAACCAAGTGCACCACTTTCACCAAGATTTCTTAAATAATCATTGTCAGTGGCTAAAGTAATTGAACCTAAGCCTGTTCCGGTAATGGGATTTTTCTTAAAAGCATTAATAGCTCGGGGCCATTCAGCATTGAAACGAATTTCACCTGATCTGGCGACACCAACATCAGTATCAATTTGGGGATACTGATCGGTTTCTTGGTGACGGACAACTGTTGGTGTTGGAGTGCTAACTTTAGTAATAGTAGGTTTTGTAGAAACAACAATAGTTGGAATTGGAGTTGGTGTTGAAGTATTATTGTCAGAATTATTTTTAGTAGAAATAAATTGGTTTTTTAAAGCAGGAATGGTGGCTAAAAGTCGTTGATTCAAATCTTTTGAACTGAACATACTAAAAATAACCAAAAGAGAAATTGGAACAATCCATAAATATTTTCTTAATAAGAATAAAGAGAGAGAAATACCACCCCAAAAAGCAAAAATAGAAACACGAGAAGCGGTTAAAGTAAGAACTTGAAAACTAGCTATCCAAATAATTAGACTAATCAATTTTAATAATTTGTTTTTACTAATAATGGCAACTCCGCCAACGATAATTAAGGCGACACTCATAAAAGCAGCTAAGTCGTAATGTCCGGCAAAAGTGGAACTGATTCTGGTCCAAATATTCATTTGTAAAAGTTGACCCTTGGAAAATTCAGAATTCATAGTAGAAATCACAGGAAATTGAAAATATTTTTGACCGTATCCATAAACACAGACAAAAGTGGTGGCGATTAGAAAGAAAATATGAAAAACCTTTATCTCTTTTAATGATTTTAAAGCAGATAAGGTAACAAAGAAAAGTGAAATATATTCAAAACGACGGAATAAATTTAATAATAAGATATTTAAATCTTCAGTTTGATAAACGAAAAAAGCAATAATAAAACTGGTAGTAATAGCTAAAAAATAAGCTAGAAAAAGTTTGGTTATCTTTATTTTAAATACGGGAAATTTATTTTTGATTTGAAAAATTAACCAGATTAATACAGCTAGAGCAACCACAATATCATCAAGTCTAATGGCAACATAAGTATTGTTGACACTAAAAAGTGGAAATTTAGGATATAAAGGAATAAACAAAATTAATATAGCTAGAATTGATTTAAAAATATTTATATTTTTGAACATGCTTGTAGATAAATTGGTGATAGATGAATGATAGCGCGAATTAGAGCATTTATTTTTAAAAGTAATCTAACTATAGAATATTGCCAAAGAGGTTTATGTTTTTTGAAA
>Ga0209340_1000844_pt1 | contig 27297 bp, 30 predicted proteins | sample EPASupsiteSAE323_FD_187266 | JGI IMG/M metagenome (GOLD analysis project Ga0209340, IMG submission 187266) | Bioremediated contaminated groundwater from EPA Superfund site, New Mexico - Sample SAE3-23 (SPAdes) (version 2) | ecosystem: Environmental > Aquatic > Deep subsurface > Groundwater >... | reverse complement strand
TCCCGTACGCTGCGCAGTCACCGAGGGCTACGACAACTGCCGCCTTCTCACGGGTCTCCTTGATCTCTTCTACTGCGAGCTTGTCCTGAATACAAACAGAACCCTCGACGATTGCGACATCAACCTGCTGAATGTGCCGGACATCTGCCAGCGTCAGGTGGTACTTGAGGTCAACATATTTGTCGAGGAGTGTGAGTAATCCACCATAGTTGTCTGCTAATGCAACCGTGCATCCTGTACACCCACTCAGGTGTGTATAGCCGACACTAATCTTGTCTACCACAGGCTTATCCTCCTTTTTAGTTGTTTCTGCCTTTTTCGCAACGTCAGCTTTTGCGGGAGCCGCTGCAGGCTTCTGCGCTGGTTCCGGAGCTGGCGTCTTCTTGAAGACACTTGATAGCAGTCCCATAATCTATCCCTATCAATCCAAGTACATGCTGTACTGTTTTGGGTATAGCATTCTGAATCTCATCGCTGAGCCCGATCTCCATTTCCGGAGATGTGACACGCTTTGGCTGACACCCTATGACCGTGATATCGATGGAATCCTTCAGTCTCATGAGGGGTTCGGTGAGATCCCACGAGTGAGCATCACGATAGCTGCCGACCGGCAGATCCTCGACCCTGAACTCTGCCAGGGTTCCCGGCTCTGCGCCGAAATCAGCACAATCGACAATGATCAGTCTCTTGGTAACACCGTTGTCGAGCATGGTGAAGATGAAGTGCGGGCCGCCAAGACCTGCATCCACTACCGCTACATTATCTGGAAGTGCATACTTCTGGATTTCCTCGATAACGGCAGGTCCAAATCCATCGTCTGCAAAAAGGGGATTTCCGCATCCTGCAATAACGATCTCGGGGTATAGCATCGTGTCAGCTCACTGGATGAGTTTCTGGGCGACTACCCGGTTGTCCTCGTCAACTACAATCATGTGGGTAGCACACGACACACAGGGGTCGTACCCACGCATGATGACTTCTGCGAGCTGCCAGGGTGCACCGGTGAGTGCAGCGCTGCAGGTTGCGAAGTTCCAGGTTGTCGGAACCAGCATCGAGAAGTACTGGACCTTCCAGTCCTTGACCTTTGCAAGGTGGACATCGGTTCCACGCGGGGCCTCGTTTGCTGCCCAGCCGAGGGAGCCGTCTCCATCGGGAATGACGTCTGCAACGACTTTTCCGCTGGGGTTCAGCTCATCGATGCAGTCGATCATCTCGTAGAAGCAGTCCTGGTATTCCATCTGGCGGGCGATCTGCTGGCCGATGGTACCCTTTTCATCGAATCCCCGGAATACGGCGAGACGGGCACGCGGACCGACTTCGATCGGCTGGCCGTCATACATCGGGATGCCGGTGCAGGCTTCCATCTGGGGGTTGACCTTGGTGCCGACCTTGGTGGTTCCGCCGATTGGGTACTTGGGTTCTTCGAGGTCAACGGTCATCTCGCCCATGTACCAGTCCCAGGGGCGGACTTCCTTGAACCTGCGGATGTCCCAGGTCGGGCACTCGTCAAGGCTGCTGCATCCATAGAATGCATGGGTGGCAAGGTAGCCCTGGTCGTGGTATCCGAGATCCTTCGGGATCGGGACTTTCATGCCGCCGACATCGGTCCAGTCTCTCTTCTGGAAGTTGCGCAGGACAGCGATCATGAATTCGGCCTGCTGGTGGGCAAGGACAAGTCCTTCCTTCGCGAGGTCGTACATCTTGGTCTTGGCCTGCTCGGAACAGTTCTTGTACATACCTCCGACGCGGGGGTTGCTCGGGTGGATAGCTTCTCCACCGGAGATCTGCCCGATGGTCTGGCTGATCTCACGGAGTCTCTGGATGCGCTTTGCAACGCTGCGCACCGGCTCCTCTGGGGTAAACGGGTTGATCTTGGTGTCGGTGCCCGGAATATACATGTCCGGCAGCGTCAGGATGTTGTGCAGTGCATGGCTGTGGCATCTGTTTGCCAGCTGAAGGATGTGACGAAGCAGCTTCGCATCGTTCGGGATGTGACAGCCGATTGATGCCTCCATGGCCTCGGTTGCTGCGAGGGTGTGCGCAATCGGACAGATACCGCACACGCGGGAGGCAATCTTGGGGACCTGCTCGGGCGTCTTTCCGACAGCGAGCTTCTCTACGCCCCTCACCGGGGTAATGGAACACCAGTTACCCTTCTCGATGATGCCGGCCTCGTTAACCTTCAAGACCATCTTGGAGTGACCCTCATGTCTTGTGGTTGGGGAAATCTCTACAACTTTCGACAATTATATCGCCTCATTCAATGTGAGTTGTTCATCGTGCTATACCGGTATTAATCCATACAAATTTCATGTAGGAGATACTTGACCGTACCAAGGTACGTTCAGTCCTATCTTGACCGAGCTCTGATATATCCTTTGTTATTTAATTGTCGCCGGAATTTCGGGAAAAAACGCTTTAAAATACATTTTTTTAAAAACGTGTGATTTATTAAACAATGTTGACCGGGCAAATCCGGAAACATCCTGTCACGAAGAAAAACTCAATTTACGTTAAATTGAAAAAATTATTCCAGTTTAACTTTTTCTTCGGGATTTAAAATGTCGTAACCAGTATTACTACCTATTCAATAAAATATATAATTTAACTAAAATTTCATGCGTGTTTTGCAATCCTTGTATTTGTCTTCTTCTTTTTGAAATTTCCCGTGGCGATCAAGGTTTTTAGTACCGTCCCACATCGCAAAATATCCCGGACCAGGGGTATAATCTGGTATCCCGGGCAGCCCGGGCAGCTGGACCCCCATTTCCGGGATCTTTTTTTATTGTATTTTTCTCTAAGGAGATCCTGAAAAAGAGGTACAGGTTGCCCGGGCTGCCCGGATCGTGAGGAGCAATCCCTACAATGATCCCCGGGAAACCCCACCTGCGATTTCAACTGTACGAGATTATTTCATCAATCGCATCTGTTTTTGCGTGGGGCCGGTTGGCAGAAGGACCGTGTTGAAAGCCGGGGTGTGCCCCAAAGGATGGTTTATCCGCAACAACAGAAAAAGCAGAAAATGGGGTAATGCAGGATTATATCCCGCTGCACCGGTATCGGGATCCCGCAACCTGTTTAATTCTCTTTGTCGCAGGCATTCCCTGTCAATTCATCAAAGAGCTCGGCGATCGTGGCCTTGCGTTCCGCGTACGCATCGTGCTGGTGGATACTCTCTTCGTTGGTCTGCTTGATGGTAACGATCGAATCTCCCGAGAGATAATCGAATTCGGCAAGGACTTTTTTTGCCATTTCCCGCACGCAGTCCTCAACGAACCGGGGATTCTTGTGCGCTTCCAGAACAACGTAACTCTCGTCACCCCGTTTCAGGAGTTCGTAGATTCCCGAGCTCATGGATTCTTTCAGGATTTTTATGATAGTCTCAAGGTTGACATGCTGGTCATCGTCGGTTTCTATGCAGAGGAACCCGCGGCCGCGCTGGTTGTGGGTTGCCATTGGGACTTCGGTAAAGAACTGGTCGATCTGACCGTCGGACACGCCCAGGTTCTGGAGAACGAACCGTGCCCGTTCTTTCATGATATTCTGGGCGCAGGGACATGCGGTCATTCCGGTGACCTCGGCCCCGATACTTTTCCGGACGATGGGATCGCGGAACGTGCGCCGTGCGATGGATCTCGCGTGGACCTTCACGACCTCGTGGCAGCTGGTGTTGCTGACCGGGGTCTCGCGCTTCACCATGAACTGGCTCCGCATCAGAACTTCGGTCCGCTCTGCATATTCATGATGATCGAGAAGTTTCCGTGCTACAACACTGCAGAGTTTCTCGATCCCGTCCACTTCTCCATCAATTGCCTGCTGGAGGACTTCGTCAATCACTTCAAAATTGCGTGAAAGGTTTGCTCCTTTCAGGCTGCCGGGCAAATCGACAAAGACATCAAAGTTCGAGATGAATATGATGGGGCGTTTGTCCTGCCGCGACACTTCCACCAGTTTTTTTACGTTCTTGACCCCAACCCTTGTTAGGTTGATCCGGACATCGGGGGCTGTGGATTGAACATCAGGAAGTTCCCGTGAGAACCTGTGATCTGTCTTTTTTGTTATAGGTCATCGCCTACCGGATAGTAGCTTGGACTGTCAGGTTTACTTTTTTCATATAATATTTATGTGCTTTGTTGCTGATATGAAAAGGACCCACCATGATAAAAAAATACTATGATTCGGATGCGGATATCCGGGTCCTGAAGGGGAAGACCATAGCGGTCATCGGCTACGGTTCCCAGGGGCGGGGCCAGGCCCTGAACCTCAAGGACAGCGGACTGAACGTTGTCATCGGATTACGGCCCGGTAAGAGCTGGTACACGGCAGTCGCGGACGGCCAGAAAGTGATGACCGTTGCCGAAGCCGTGAAGAAGGCGGATATCATCCAGATCCTTCTCCCCGATGAAAACCAGGCGGCGGTGTACAAAAACGAGATCCAGCCGCACATGAAGGATGGCAAGTGCCTGATGTTCTCCCATGGGTTCAACATCCATTATGGCCAGATTGTGCCTCCTGAAAATGTGGATGTCGTGATGGTCGCACCGAAAGGCCCGGGTCACATGGTCCGGCGGACGTACCAGGAAGGAAAAGGGGTTCCGGCGCTTATTGCCATCCAGCAGGATGCATCCGGGAATGCCCGCAAGATCGCACTCGCCTACGCAAAGGGAATCGGCGCGACCCGCGCGGTTGTCCTGGAGACAACCTTCCGCGAAGAGACCGAGACCGATCTCTTCGGGGAACAGGCAGTCCTGTGCGGAGGTACGAGTGCGCTCATCAAGGCCGGCTTTGAAACGCTCGTCAATGCAGGGTATGCACCCGAAATGGCGTATCTCGAAGTTCTTCACGAACTGAAGCTGATCGTGGATCTCATCCATGAAGGCGGACTCACCAACATGCGGTACTACATCAGCAACACCGCCCAGTACGGCGATCTCACGCGGGGGCCCCGCGTGATCGGGCCGGAAGCATACGAAGCGATGGAGGAGATCCTCGCCGAGATTCAGACCGGGGAGTTTGCGAAGGAATGGATCCTTGAGAACCAGGTGAACAGACCGGTCTTCAACGCGCTCACCAAGGCGGATGAAGAACACCCGATTGAAGAGATCGGAGCCGAGATCCGGGCGCTGATGCCGCAGTTCCAGAAAGATGACGGAAAGAAAAAAGCGGCCAGGGCCAAGGCACCGGCAGCGAAAACCGCAAGGAAAGCTGCTCCGGCCTCCAGAAAAAAGTGAGCCGGAACGTACGTTTTCCGCGCCTGGATCATCCCGGAATCTTTCTTTTTTGCGGTTCCTGCACGTGCCCGTTGCGGCGGAACCCTGTGCGGCCGACAGCCGGTCTTCCGGGTAACAAAGGCTTTTTCCTGATGCACCCAAGTACTGACCATGCCTGAATCCTACGAAAATCTCCTGAAAAAAGCATATTCCAATATCACGGAGATCAGTGAATCATCGGAGCGGTTCACGGTTCCCGAAGTGAAGGCCTATATCGAGGGTAAGACCACCATCCTCGAAAACTTTGCAGAGATTGCGGGCACGGTGCGCAGAGAACAGGATCATCTCCTGAAATACATCCTCGGAGAACTCGGGACGTCCGGGAAGATCGATGGCAACCGGGCGATATTCAACGGGAAATTCGAAATCTCCCTGATCCGGGCGATTGTCAAGAGTTATGTTGACGATTATGTCATCTGTTCCGAGTGCGGGAAACCTGATACCCGGCTTGTGAAAGACGACCGGATCCTGATACTCCGGTGTGATGCCTGCGGCGGCCACCGTCCGGTTCGAAAGCGCAAGGCACGCCAGGAACCGGTCTCGGAAAACCTTGAGGAAGGGCAGGAACTCGATGTCGAGATCCAGTCGGTGAGCAAGCGCGGCGACGGGGTTGTCAAGATGGGCCGGTATATCATGTATGTGGCGAATGCAAAACCCGGCCAGAAAGTGAAAGTGAAGATCTCCCGTATCTCCGGATCTATCGTTTTCACCGAGCGGCAGATCTGAAGTATTCTCTTTTTACCGGGTAAATCTCCGGTGATTGTATCTGTTCTGCCTGAGGCCGTGCGGTCGGCGTCACGGATTTTCTGGCTGATACTAGGAAAACACGGCACAATGCCGCAGCAATTGGATTTCAATACCAAGAAAAAATGCAGGGGGATATGCCCCGATCCGGTTGAGCCTTATGCGCTCTGGATTTTATCGAGAAGCTCGTCGCAGGTCTGTGAGAGTCTTCTGCATGCCCCGGCAATGATTGCAAGGGGTTCCTTTTTCCCGTTCGTACTGACAAAGAGCTCAGGGTCAGAGAACTGGAATTCTATCATATACCTGGCAACATCTACATCGGGGTCGCGCAGGATCTCTTCCGTCAGGGCATTCATGAACGTATGCCCTTCGCCCTGCACGACAATCCGTGCCTTGTCTTTCTCCAGTTCGAGCACCTTTATAATCATGCACCTATGATTGGGAAGCTTAAAGTCATAAGGGTATTGATCAGGTGAATCCAGGCGGCCCTGACGGGAGATACGGAAAAGAGACGAAAAGGAACGCGGGTGCCTGGTAAAAGCGTTATTCAAAAAAGAACGATTCCCCATCTCGTCCTGTATGGGGTGTATTCCAGGGGATCATATGACTCATATGGACGCACCGGAAGTCCTTTGCGCCGAGTTCTTCTGCAAGGGTGCAGGCATCCTCGTAGTTCATGTGTTTGTGGATACGGGTACCGCCAAGAACAATCGCATCCAGAAGGAGGAGATCGCAACCACCGAGTATCTCCAGCGATTCTTCCGGTATTTCCCGGTTCGTATCAGAAGTGAACCCGATTTTGTGTTTTTTGGTCTCGATCAGAACACCGCAGGTCCGTGCGGGGGGATGGGTGACCGGAAAGAGGGTAAACCGTACACCGGATATTTCAAACGGAGTGAATGGTTTCACCGGGTTTTTTTCAAAGGCGAGAAAGGGAAAGAACGTTACGCAGTAATCCAGAACTTCCGGGTCTGCATACACCGGCGGAATCTTCTGGATCCGGTAAAATTCCCCGAAACCGGTATAATGATCGTAGTGCCCGTGTGTCCAGATCACGGCATTGATATGGGGGGACCGGTGTTTCAGGAGCTGCTGTCGGAGATCGGGGGTTGTATCGATGAGGATGGTCTCTCCCCGGTTTTCGAGACAGAGCGAAGTCCGGAGCCGCATCTCACCGGTTTCGCGGGAGCGGATGCACTGCGGGCAGTCGCAGCCAATCTTGGGGGTACCGATGGCATCGCCGGTACCAAGCAATGTGAGTTTCATCCCTGCCACGTCAGTTTCCGCAGGGCGTCCCGGTTTTTCACCATGAAAATGCCCCGCAGAACATCGTCTTTTCCGATAACTGTTCTCTTTTCAGAGAGTGCCGAAAGGAGCGCTTCTTTTACCATCATGCGCAGATCGGAACCGGAAAAACCTTCCGTGTCGCGCGCAAGCTGCCCGTAATCGCAGGAACATTCCATGGTTTCGGTGATCTTTTTCAGGATCTCTTTTCGCATCTCTTCATCAGGGAGTCCGAATTCCACGACTTCGTCGAACCTGCGCCATGCCGCTTCGTCCAGGAGTTGCGGGTGGTTTGTCGCGCAGATGAGAAGTACACCGTTTTTCACGAGGCTTATCTGGTCGATGTTCTTGAGAAGCGTATTGACAGCGCGCTTCATTGCCCCATGATCATCGGAGACCCGGCTCTTGGCAACGAAATCGAATTCATCGATGAAAACAATAGCAGGCGTGAGTTTGCGCGCAAGATCGAAGATCCGGTCGATATTTTTCGAGGTTTCGCCAAGGTACTGGGACGTTACCATCGAGAGCCTGACTTCGATGAGGGGCATATGGAGTTCCCGGGAAAGGGCAAGCGCAAGTGATGTTTTCCCGGTTCCCGGCGGACCGACGAAAAGGAGTTTTCCGACTTCATGGATCCGGTGCCGGCTCAGGACATCCCGGTGCTGCAGGGCGACCCCGATCTTTTTCAGCATCTCTTCCTGTCCGGGCGTGAGGACCAGCGCATCGAAGAGCTGGTCTACTTCTTCGGGTGCATTGACAATAACGAGATCGAGCGCTGATTTGAAACGCTCGTCTTCACCGGTTATTTTCGTCAGTTTTTCGTTGAGATAGGTCCGGGTATCTTCAAAGGGCGGATTCTGCGCCCGTGCCGCGGCATAAGTTATCCCGTCCAAACCGTTTTTCTCAAAGTAAAAGGCAAGGGTCGGGTTCCGCACGGCGAGTTTCTGCCCGCCCTGCTGCAGGAACCAGCGGGCTGCGGCATCCAGTGTCGTGATGTTCATCCGCTGGCCGAAGTCCTCGACCGTGATGAACGGGTTTCCTTTCAGCTGCTTTGAGGCTTCGGGAACTCCGGTTCCCCGTTTTATCAGCCCATCGCTGACCACGAGCGGGCGGGAGGCATGCGCGTTTCCGGATGTATTGAAAAGGATGCGGTGCTCCGGTGTGAGGTCATTGATATCGAGCTGGGGATTCTGGTTGAATACCTCTGCCGTGAGGAGAATCTCCATCAAAGGTAATGTGTCAGCATCTCCGGGCATGATGATAAACTAATTTATTGTCCCCGGGTTCGCATAAGCGTATCTCTTGGGGACAGGAATGCACGGTTACCCGCAGGAGCGTATCTTCAGCGGGTCGTGACGATGCATCCGTCGCCGGTCACGATAAGGGTATGCTCTGCCTGGGAAACAAAGGATCCCGGGATATCTGCAAGAACCGGGAAAGGATACAGGATACCCCCCCTGATAAGGGTCGCGAGCGGGACATCCGGATGTTCCAGGGGAAGCCAGCGTTTTGCGAACGGCATGCCTTTGCGTTCCTTCGCAAATTCAAGAATTGCGCGGGCGGAATGCAATCGTGCCGGGCGGTCCGCTATCTGCCGGAATATCTCGATCCGGTTCTTATCTCCTACCCTGCCGCTTCCGGTGGTTGCAAAGGGTTCAATTGCAAATACCATGCCTTCTTCCAGCATCTGCCCGCCAGGGACAGGGACGTTGGGGATTGAGGGGGTTGTGTGGACAAGGTTCTGCCCGAGGCCATGCCCGGTCAGGTTGGCGATCGGCCGGAATCCCCGGGCAGTTATTGCAGCATGGATCGCGGACCCGAGTTCCCCGGTCCTGCAGCCGGGTCTCACCTTTGCGATGGCCTGTTCCAGGGCCTCGCGCGATGCCTCGACAAGCGAGCCGTGGTCTCCCAGGTCAACCGTGAGTGCGGTATCTGCGATATATCCCCCCACATGAACCCCGAGATCCAGTTTCACGACATCTCCTTCTGCAAAAATCCGCTCGTCGTTCCGGGAAGCAGTATCATGTGCCGCGTCCTCGTTCCGGGAGAGGTTCAGGGGAAAAGCCAGTCCTGCCCCGGCATCCAGGATATCCGCTTCAACCGCTTCAACTACTTCGAGTATCGTAACACCGGGACGGATCCGCTCTGCCCCGCGTTTCAGGGCACCGGAGGCTATCTTTCCCGCCTGGCAGTACTGGTCAAGAATTTCTGCGTTCAAACAATCAGCTCCCTGGGAAAGCGGGTGAACCGTTTGAAACCGGATTTTCCGACCGCTCCCATATCTTCCAGCCTGATTCCACCGGTTCCCGTGTAATAAAGGCCCGGCTCAAGCGTGATTACGTGACCTTCCGCAAGGATATCCCCGTGCGGGCCGAGCGAGGGGAGTTCATGGACTGCAAGTCCGACCCCGTGGCCGAGGTTATGGATGAATCCCTGCGTGTCGCTTTCAAATCCCCGCTCCCTGAAATGATCGACAACTGCCTGGTGGATGTCGGGACCCTTTGCACCAGGAGCAACAAGCCTGGCGGCAAGGTCCTGAGCGTCCCTTACCGCGTCATACATTTCGCAGATCTTCGGATCCGGTTTTCCTTTCGAGACGGTACGGGTCATATCCGCGATATATCCCGTCGTCTCGCTTTGGGGAAAGATATCGATAATTATCGGTTCTTCCGCGAGAAGGGGGCCTGCGCCTTCCATATGCGGGAGTGCAGTATCCCCTGCGCAGGAAACGATGGTATCCACTCCCTTGCAGCAATAATCTAAAAGCCGTTTGTGGATTTTTGCGCGTACCTGCTCTGATGTGAGGGGCTTTCCGTTCAGGTGCAGGACTCCCTTTTTCACCTGGGACTTTTTTATCATCCCGATGCCGGCAGCCATGCCTTTCTCTGCAGCTTTCTGGACTGCCCGGATCTTTTCCATCTCGTCCTGGTTTTTTACTGCCCGCATTTTCTCGACGGTTCCAAAGTCAACATTGACGGTACGGAATCCGCGGAGAGCATCTGCAAGTGCGACGGGAAACCGTGCCGGAACCAGGATGTCCCCTTCGATCTGATTTGCGATCATGAGCGCGAGGGCCTTCCAGGGATCCTTCTCTTTTTTCAGAATTTCCGGAAGTCCCGCAGAAGTCCGGGTCAGGGGAACTGCCACAGATTCCCGGGCAGCATGCTCGTATTCCATCTGGGGAACGATGATTATTCCTTTCTCCCCGGGTTTTCTGATATAGGGGACCGGATCGCTCGTCCGGAACTGCGTGAGATAGCGCAGGTCCGGATCCGCCGAGGGTCCGTATGTCACGTATGCGCCTGCACCGCGCGATCTGATTGCCTTTTCGAGCGCATCCATGAGAGTACTCATTCTCTGTAAAACCACAAGTACTTTTATGATGAAGACGAGGTATCTGTAATGGACGACCAGAAAAAAGAGCAGTTCCGGTGGAAATTTTATCTGCTTGCCCTGATGCTGAACGGGACGATCCTTCTCGCGGCATGTGCCGTCATTGCGTTTTTCCTTGCGCCGGCCTCCCTGAAACTGCCCCTCGTTCTGATCCTGCTCGTACTGGCTCTCGCGCTGGGACTGTATTTCCGCAGGTCTTATTACCGGGCCAAACAGTGGCTGGATGAAAATTCCGATCCGAAAGAGGTCAGAAAACCAACTGATATTTCCGGGGAACAGGTGCAGGAAGAGTAAGGGGGTGACTGGGGTGCTCTACCGGCTGAAAGAAGAGATAGAGCTCCTGACCCGTCATATCGAGGTTGCAAAAGCCGTTGTGGAACATCAGCCGATTGGGATCATGAAACTCTCCGAGCTTTTGGACCTGCCGTTCCACCGTATCCGTTACAGCCTGCGGATCCTGGAACAGATGGGGTATATCCGCGCATCTCCTGCGGGTGCGGTTGCAACTCCCCGTGCGGAAGAACTCCTGGCAAATCTCGATACCGATCTCGATGAGATCATACGGCTTCTGGAAGCGGTGAAACGGGCGAATGCTGAATGAGATTAATCGTTGTTCTCCGGTGAAACTCCGGTACATAGTTACATTTAAAAAGACCTAGAAAGAATCTAATAAGGCACACCGTCTGCCGCCATAACTCAGTTGGTAGAGTGGCTGGCTGTTAACCAGCATGTCACAGGTTCGAGTCCTGTTGGCGGCGTTTCCCTTCTTGGGCCCGTAGCTTAGTCCGGTCAGAGCGCCCGGCTCATAACCGGGCGGTCATGAGTTCGAATCTCATCGGGCCCATCCATTATCAGAAAACGATAGTGCATTTTTGAAGATTTTTCCCTTAAGGAAAATCCCAAAATATAATGAGCGGCCGGACGAAACGGTCATTCCATGGAGTGCCCGGTCTGCGGTTCGGATTGTATCGAATCGGTCCGCGAGCTCACGGACCGGCTCCCTGACATCTTCACCCCGTGCCCGGGTTGCAAGGGACGGACGCTGGATAAACGCCGTCCTCTCCCGGATATGTTTTACGGGAAACCCTGCATCTGCGGGAGACGATTCATCGATGAAGTCTTCGCGCATATCTATGTCATTATGGTGGAGGAGGGAGAGATCCCGCCCAGTGCTCCTCTTGCCTCGGTAGGGACTCCTCTTGTCCACCCTGGTTTTTCGATGACTGCTCCCCCGTTTCTTCCGGTCGGAAGCCTTGTCCTCCTTTCAGGGCATGCGACAAAAAAAACCGCAGACCGGATTGTGGCGGAAGTCCCGGAAGTACGAGGCGTGGTAAAGAGCGGGAATTTCATTCCGGGTGTCGTGAACGAAGGGGATCCGGCCTCTCCGCAGGTGTATGAACTCCTCGCGGGCTGCGATGTCCGGGCCGATGTTTTTTATTCGTCCCAGGGGCCTCTCGTCCTGTACAAGCAGCAGTCGCTTATTCACATCGAGTTTCCCAGGGGCTACGATCTGAAGATCCTTTCCGTTGAGCGGCGGATCAACGCGGCACTTCCGGGAATTTTCGTGGATGCATGTTCGGGTGTGGGGACCCTGGGCCTGACCGCGGCCCAGCTTGGGATACGGCAGGTGATCCTGAACGATACCTGGTTTGCCGCGGCATTCTGGGCGGCATTCAACCTTAAGGTGAATGCAGAATCGTTTCAGGTGGAAGGGGTTCGAATTCTCAAAACATACGACGAGATGAAAAAAAATCCGGTCAGGATAGTTCCCGAACGTATCGCTGAAACGGCCGGGCCGCAGACAGTTTCAGTGTACCAGGGAGATCTCCATGAGCTGTACCAGGTTATCCCGAAAAAACCCGTACTTGCGGCTATCGATCTCTTCCGGAAAGATGATGCCGCTGCGGTGCAGCGTATCAAAAAGGAATGGCAGGATCATGTTGCAGGGGAAGTATTCATTCCCTGAATGCCGGACGCCAAAATATTCATGAATCAAATCCTGAAAGACTTTTTACCTTATGCACAAAGGTATATGGGGACTAGCCCGGGTGGTCCGGCGTCACTTGTAACCCGAAACCGTCGGTATGCGGGGGGCGAAGTCTGAGGGAGGCTGTAACGGGTTTCCCGAGTTTGTTGTGTCCTGACGAAGAAACCTCGTCCTGTGAGGTCGGTGGACAGGGATCAAGATTCCGGAGGGAATCGCGACCTGTTGCCGCGGGGAACGGTTCAGGCCCGGAAGGGAGCAGACTTACCGTGGACATTCGGCGCCCACGGGGGTGCGGGGCGGAGAAAGGCTGCAACGGACAGAGGAAATTACGTGCTGTCGACCGATGACATGTCCCCGCTTTCACGATTACTATTGTTACGGATATCATGTCCAAGATTTCCATCATTGGGGCGACGGGAAATGTCGGGATGTTTGCAGCGCATGCCATCTCGGCGATTCCCTATACCAGCGAGGTTATGCTGTACGGGAGGCCTGGGAGAGAAGAGCTCCTGCAGGGGATTTCCCACGATCTTCTGGATTCGTTCGCGGCCCGGGGAACCGACAGCCGGATGACCTGGACGACGGATCTGGCCGATCTGGAAGGATCCGAGATCATTGTCTGTACTGCGGGAGTCCCGCGGGTTCCGGGTCAGGATCGTATCGATCTTGCCCTCAAGAATGCAAAGATCATCGCTACCCTTGCACAGGACCTTGGGCAGATTGCCCCGGCCTCGAAAATCCTGATGGTCACGAACCCGGTCGATGTGATGACTTCCGTTGCGCTCCGGTATTCCGGTATGAAGCCCACCCAGGTGTTCGGCCTCGGAACGCACCTGGATTCGATGCGGCTGAAGGCTCTTATTGCAGCGTTCTTCCGGGTCCACGTCAGTGAAGTCCACACCCGGATCATCGGGGAGCATGGGGCTTCGATGGTGCCGCTCTGGTCTGCCACGACTGTCGGCGGGATCCAGATCAGCAATCTTCCTGAGTTCTCAAAACTTCCGGTCGGGGATATGGTTGAACGGGTCAAGCATAGCGGGGAACTCATCATCAAATACAAGGGTTCGACCGTGTATGGCCCTGGAGAAGCGATCGCGAATATCGTGAGTACCATCCTCGGAAACGAGAACCGGATCCTCACGGTTTCTGCCCATATCAAACGGGAAGTGCATGGAATCGGGAATGTCTGTATCGGTGTTCCGGCACGGATTAACCGTTCCGGGGTGTTCCCGGTGACGATCCGGCTTGAAGACCACGAGGTATCTGCGTTCCGGGATTCGGTCAGGAAAATACGGTCTATAACAAAGCAGGTGCTCGACCGTCTCGATGAAGAGATGGAATAACGGCTGGTTTGGAAGTTCTTTCCGAAAATCTCCGGGTACCGCCGGGCAGGAGTTGTTTTTCAGGGAATTTTATTCACGGGAGATATCCCGGGATGGGGATACCCTCGGCCGGTGAAATAGATGATTTCTTTGAAGAGCTGGAAAAAAGTTATGTGAGCGTAGCTTCGATGATCTCGGCCCGCTCGACCCCGGCAACCGATCCGAGTGCTTTCTCGATTGCCTCGGTTTCGCCGCCCTGATCATTCACGACTGCCACAAGTTTGAGCGCCTTGAGCCCGAACCCGATCGGCTCTTCCCTGATATCCTGTATTCCGGGAACTTTCTTCTTGAGCGCTGCCTTCAGTTCTTCGAGGTTTACCTCAGGAGACTCCGGCATGACACGGGCAATCACGGCGACGGATCCCATTGTTTACGGACCCCCGAATCCGCACTTGGGGCAGACGTATGCGCGGCTCTGTTCCCTGCAGCTCTGGCATCTCTGAATCTCGTACCCGCATTCCGGGCATCCGAATTCTGCGTGGCCCTGCTCGGCAAGAGGTGCGCTGCAGGATGTGCATTTTTTCTGTGACATATGATCCACCTGATCGATTCCTATATTTTTACGTTTATTCCCAATAAAGACTTCCCGGTACCGGCCTGTATGGTGCGTCAGTGTCAGAGAGCTGCAGGTACCTTGTAAGGGATCTGTCCCTGTGGGAGTTCATCGCAACGAATCCGCTCGCGTTTCGATAACCGTGCCGGGAACCTCTTTTCCGGAAAGAAACACTGCGAGCCTGCCCGCTGTTCTGCCGTTCATGACGAACGTGCGAATGCGGTGCCTGAGAACGAACGGTATCAGGCAGGGATCGACCGTCTCTGTCGGAACCGGTACGGAGATCTCAGGGCACGTGCGGTTTCCGGAAATTATCCCGTCAACAGATTTTATGAGAAGCAGATCGGTTCCCAGCGATCCGGCAACCCATGCAGCGATAGTATCAGAGGTGATATTCCAGGTATGGGGAAGTGGATCTCTCTCTCGCATAACCCGGTATGGGAGGAGGACTTCGGTTTCCCCTGGTGAATGAAGCGTATCCGTTACGGGAAGACCGAGTGAATGCAGGAACCAGCCGGACTGGTCCATTGCCGCTATAGCCATCCAGTGAGCAGCATCTTCGTCCACGGGAAGTGCCCGGACAGTATCTGCAAAGATACCTCCGCCCGGGACAACGAGAAGGGGGCGCTCTGAAGATACAAGCACAGGAACCAAGGGTTCAGCCGCCTCCATGAGGCTTCCCCCGATTTTTACCACCAGGGGGGAGAAGGTATCGTTCCGGATCTTCATTAGGAATCCTCAGGAATTCGGTTCGGGCCGAACTTATTTCAATACACTAATGTGGATTATGCGCGTTCACAAAGATAATGCGTGCGAAATGTCACGGTATTCTCAGTCTCGTCTTAGTGCTGTTCATTATTCCGGGAAGTGCCGTGCAGATCGTGGAGTTCTGTCCGGATCCGTACCTTCAGGACGATCCTGATGAATACATTATTCTGGACGGGAATGGTTCGCTCGACGGGATTACCCTGTCCGATGGGGAAGGCGGGTTCCGTTTTCCGGCCGGAAGCACGATCTCCGGAAGACTTGTTATCGCGAAGAATTCGGTTGCGTACTGCAAGACCCATTCGGAAAATCCGGATTACGAATGGTACGATCATTCAAAGAGCGTTCCGGATGTGGTACGGGGCGGGACTCTTGCCCTTGCGAATTCGCACGATGAACTCTTTCTCTATGATCATGACCAGCTGATCCAGACAATCTCCTGGCCGGGCAATGTTACTTCGCGCGAAGGGCAAATCCATTACCTCTCGCAGGGTCTGTGGGATATCCGGCCGCTCTTTATCGGGCAGTCCCGGTTCAGTCCCGAGACCTTTGACAATGTTACCGTGACAACTTTTGTTTCTCCTGACTCCTCCTATGATGTCCTGACCGGTGCAATCGACGGGGCACAGCGCGGGATCCATCTCAATGTCTATGAATTCTCCAGTTCCGGAATCACTTCAGCCCTCACCAATGCGGCAATGCGGGGTGTTACGGTGACAGTCCTTGTGGAAGGGGGTCCCGTCGGTGGAATTTCTTCTGAAGAGAAAGCCGCCCTGTACCGGCTTAATGCAACCGGAATTCCGGTGTACCAGATGACATCCGCCAATGGGTTTCATGCACCGTACCGGTACGACCATGCAAAGTACCTGGTTATCGATGAACAATCGGTCATTGTGACAAGCGAGAATTTCAAGGCGTCCGGTATTCCCGACCCCGGATCTTCGGGAAACAGGGGCTGGGGTGTGGATATCCAGGATGAGCGGGTAGCCAGGTACATGAATACGGTTTTTGAGACTGATGTCGGATCCGGTTTTATCGCACCTTTGGGGGGTGTTGAGGGAACCCTGGAACCTCCTGCGGGCGGGAGTTATGCATCCCGCTTTTCTGCAGAGACCTTCTCCGGTGCCCGTGTGACTCCGGTTCTTGCGCCGGATACCAGTTCGCTGATCCTGGATCTTCTGAACAGCGCTACTACACGTATCGATATCGAGCAGGCGTATATCACCAATCAGTCAGCGACCGAACTGAATCCCTACCTTGCAGCCGCAATCAATGCATCGCGGCGGGGAGTAACCGTGCGGATACTCCTCGACTCCTACTGGTACAATCTTGAGGATACCGCGGATAACGATGAGATGGTACGGGTGATCAATCGCATCGCGCAGGAGGAACACCTGCCGGTCGAAGCACGACTGGTCGATACGGAAAGGACAGGGTTTGAGAAGATCCACAATAAAGGGGTGATCGTGGATGACCGGCGGGTTCTCGTGTCCAGTATCAACTGGAATACCAACTCTCCGAATTTCAACCGGGAGGCCGGTGTGATCATCGATCATCCCGGTGTCGGCAGGTATTTCAGCGACGTTTTTCTTTATGACTGGAATGCGACAAAATCCTCTACAGGAAATACAGATTATCTCAAAATTGGTATTGCAATTGCAATAATTACCGGACTTGCGTTTCTTGCAGTGCGCAGGTACCGGCGCTGAATTTACTTTGCTTCCCAGAGTGTGCCGGTGTTGCGTGCGGACCGGCAGATATCGCACAGGGTAATATTCGTATTTCCGGACATGACTGCAAGAACCCAGCGGTCGATGACCGCATTGAGTTCCATGGTCATTTCTATCTCTGCCCCGCCGCGCTTGCGGCTGAGGTACTGGCAGATCGCGGCACGGCTGACACCCAGCCGCTTTGCTATTTCGCTCTGGCTTACGCCCTGTTCGGTGACACAGCGGTACACCATTTCAGCGCGCATGGTGGGAAGGACCCTGCGAACCATAAGATCGCAATGCATTATGTCGCAGGGAAGTTCCTTCATGCAGTCACCGGCGTTGCGGGTGTTCCCGGGGCAGACTGGTAGATTATCTGCCTGGCATCACGGAAGTTGAACTTCTCTATGATGAGCCGGCGCTCCTTAAGCCGTTTCAATGCGTACCGGACCGTTCTTGGAGCAAGGTGGCTCTTTGTTACAAGCTCCTTGTGCGTCAATGCCCCACTGTCGTGGAGTATGTCAAGGACCGTCCTGGATGATGGAGGAAGGCTGTTGGCTTGCATATGAATATGTTAACGCTGTTAACACATCAACTTGTTGATCGGGGCACATCCGGATACGAAGGGGCATTCCCTGTATGGCAGGTGGTTCCGGTACTTTGATATGACCCGGCTGCCCACCCCTTGCCATGCTCGAACGGGAAGAAAAGAATGCGCTCATTCTTCTCGCGGTGGTCCTTCTCGTGCTCGGGACAGGATATGGAATTATCAGTTATCTCGGGGATGCGTTCTTTGCCGTTCCATTCAGTGAAAATTCCCCGGACGGACAGCTGGTCTCCCTGAATGCGACCGTCGGGCGTGTCACTGCAACCACGACCGGGGGGAACATCATCCTTGATTGCGGTACGGTTTCGGTCTTTCTTCCCAGGGAGGTAGCGGAAAAAATCTCTGTTGTGAATGGCGACCGGGTTCAATTATACGGGATTGTCCAGACATATCGTGGAAAAAAAGAGATCGTTGTCAAAGACCTGCAGGATATTACCCTGAACCCCTGACCGCATGGCTCGTGTACGTCCTGTTACACTTCCCGATATATGAGCCAGAGTGCCGTGAGGATCGAAAGACTTGCAATCAGAAAAACCAGCGAGTGCAGATCCGGGGAGATCCCCTGCGAGTAAATTCGGGTGAGATCGAAAATAACGTAGAGAACGAAAGTAAGCGAAATAAACCAGCCGTAGACTTTCTTTTTCCTGACTGCGAGTGCCAGACCTGCGATCACCGCAAGGATTTCGATTCCGACGGACAGAACCTGGAGTGAGGTTGATACATCCATACGCACCTCTCACATTTCCGGTATATAAAAGAACCCTCCCCGTGATTTCGGATTTGGTAGTTATGGTTCGTGTTCTTGTTAAGAAGCGGTTCCGGTTTTTTCCTGCCCCCGCCGTTTTTCGATTTTCTGGAGCGCGGACCGTGCCTCGTCCCTGACAAGGGGATCCGTGTCTTTTTCAGCATCGCGAAGCGGCCCGATGGCCCGGTCGTCCCCAATCTGCCCAAGCGCCCATACGGCACTTTTCCGCACATCTTTTTTGGGGTCCTTCAGGAGATCTGTCAGGGGCGGGATCGCTTTGGGATCCCCAAGCCGTCCCAGTCCCCAGGCCGCACCGTTCCGGAGCCATTTGTCATCAGACTTCAAGCATGCAATGAGGGGATCGACTGCCCGCCGGTCCCCGATCTTCCCGAGTGCCTTTGCTGCAAGCCACTGGACATCAACGAAAGGATCCCCGAGGGCTTTTATGAGTGGCACGACGGCAGACGGATCGCCCAATTCTCCGAGAGCTTCTGCTGCTCTCCAGCGCGAATTGAGGAGGGGACTCTTGAGAAGTTCGATATACCCCTCTATCATTTTTGTCCGATCCAGAACAATTTCGCCCGTCTTGTCAGAATCAGGTTTTCCGGTTTCAGAGTCACCCACGTCTCCCACTCCCAGCCGGAAATTGGGGTATCGGATGATAAGGTTTTCTTTCAGGGACGGCGGACCCGGCAAAGCGGAGGGAATCCGATCGGGCTTCAGTCCGGATACATTTCCAGGCTCACATCGATATTATGTACTGAATGGGTGAGCGCCCCGATACTGATAATATCCACATTCTCGCGTGCATAATCCGGAATTGTCTGTTCGTCCACCCCGCCGGATATTTCCAGAAGTATTTTCTCCCGGAGGCCCTCTTTTCGCAGCAGATCGACCGTCACGCGTATCTCTCCTGGATTCATATTGTCCAGCATGATGATGTCGGCACCTGCATGGGCAGCGGTAACCGCATCTTCCGGTGTTTCCACTTCTACTTCAACCGGCCGGTAGGCGTATGCTTTCCGGCTGGAAGCAACCGCTTCCGGTATGGGGACCAGTGCAAGGTGGTTATCCTTGATCAGGATACCGTCAGAGAGGCTGAACCGGTGAGGTTCCCCCCCGCCAAGGGCGACTGCCTTTTTATCCAGCAGCCTGAGTCCGGGAGCGGTTTTCCTTGTACCCGCAACACGACAATTCCGGTTTACCGTACTGACAATAGCCGCATAACGTGCGGTCCTGGTTGCGATGCCGCTCATCCGTCCGATGATATTGAGTACGGTCCGCTCTGCCAGAAGGATCTTTTTAGCGCTGCCCTTAATGCGGAGTATGCAGGCTCCTTTCTTGACGGGCATTCCATCCCGGGCGCAGATTTCTACCGAGAGGCCGAAGTGGGTAAAGAGTGTTGCAGCCTCTTCGAGACCTGCGATGACGGCATCCTCCTTCACGACTATCCTCGCAACGGCATCGCGGTTGCCCAGAACCGCTTCTGAGGTAATATCTCCGAACTGGGCATCTTCCTCAATGAACCGGAGCAGGTAACTGAGTGGCGTCATCGTTCTGCCTCATCTCCTCCGGGTCTGACCAAATTCTGCCCGCATTATCAGGTCCCCACGACAAGGGGGTTTTCCATATTCCTCAGGAGCGAAAGGATGGAAAGCGCCGCAAGGTAACTCGTTGCGGGATTGTCGGGGCTCGGGAGGTTCCGGACCCGGATGTAGGTATCCCCAAAGTCACCCTCTATGATAATTTCATGGATGTTCCGGTCCACTCCGGGGTCTGCCCAGAGTTCCACATCTGCATCAAACCCTGCCGCAAGACCAAGGGCGACGGAAACATTCACGTTTTTCGGGTAGGCTTTGATGCATTCGTTTGCCTTGCCCTGGAAGATCAGACGTTTTTCTGTCGCATGTATTCCCAGGGACTCGGGGGTCTTCGTTGTTCTCAGGAGGAGTCTCGTGACAGGGGAAATCTGGCCGATTTTCAGATTGTCGAGGCCGAAGATGGCCCCGCTTGGAATGTGGATCCTCTTCCCGTTTTCCCTTGCAGCGGCAAGAAGCTGTTCACGAAAATCACGGTCGGAGAGCGCCCCGACACTCATGACCACAAGATCTTTTTTGTGGAGAAGTATCTCCCTGCCATACAGGCGTACGGCTTTCACGGATGCGGCCTCAACGAACAGATCCACGTCGGCTTCAACAAACGAGCTGAATTCCCGGTATGCGGTCCCTCCGGTGATGTGTGCAAGTTCTTCCGCTCTCTCCGGAAAATGGTCAAAAAGCGCGGATATTTTTATTGAATCTGCATGTTTTGCAATGATATGGCCGATATTTCCACAACCAAGGAGGCCGATTCTGATCATTGTACAGTGATAGAAGTCCAATCTGTTAAGGATTGTGATATCCGGAACCTTCGGGTCGGAATGCAGATATGACCTGAGGACTCCAGTACTTCCTGAATACGCGGCAGGAAAAATATGGGAATTGATGAGATCCGGAACAGGCAGGTGTATTTCGAGACCTACGGCTGTACCTACAATTCCGGTGATTCGGACAAACTTGCCCGGGTGCTCGAAAGTCAGGGATGTACACGCGTCGCGTCCGCATCTCTTGCAGATGTAATCGTAATCAATACCTGCACCGTGATCGCTCCGACAGAACGCCATATGCTCCGTATTCTGGAGAAGTACCGGGACCGGGAGTTGTACGTGGCTGGATGCATGCCGCTCGTGCAGCTGGAAAAGATCCGGGCAGTCTGCTCTCCCGGGGTCATCACGCCGCAGGAAATATACCGAAGATACCGGGAGCTTCCGGCTCCTGACAAGACTCCCTCAGGAATAGTGCAGATCGCGCAGGGTTGTCTCGGCGCCTGCAGCTATTGCATTACAAGGAAAGCACGGGGACCGCTTGTGAGTTTTTCCCAGGAGGAGATTGTATCCCAGGTCGAAGCCTGTGCAGGAGCCGGAATTCCCGAGATCCAGCTCACGGCACAGGACGTGAGTGTCTGGGGGAGAGATACCGGGCAGAAACTTCCGGATCTCCTGGTACGGCTCAATCAGATTGAGGGGAATTTTTTCCTTCGGCTGGGTATGATGAACCCGAAAACCCTGCTTCCCATCCTTCCCGACATGCTGGATATCTTCCGTCTGGAGAAGGTATTCCGGTTTGTTCACCTTCCCGTGCAATCCGGGTCAGACCGGATACTGGACCGGATGGGAAGGGGGTACAGCCGGAAAGAGTTCCTTGCGATGGTCAGTCTCCTCAGGTCGCATTTTCCTGATATGAACCTGATGACGGATCTCATTGTCGGATATCCTGGCGAGACGGAAAGCGAATTCGGGGAAAGCCTCGATCTTCTGGAGCGCACCCGGCCGTATAAAGTCAATGTGACGCGTTTCTCCCAAAGGGAACATACGCCCGTCGCGACCGCGAAGGAATATCCGGACTTCGTGAAAAAAGATCGTTCCCGGATGGTTCTTGCGGTTTCTGAACGAATTTACCACGGGAATAATGCAGCGTGGATTGGGAAAACCGTCCCGTTTATCGTTACCGAGAACCGGAAACCCGGTTCGGTGCTCTGCAGGACGGAAAATTATCTCAATATTGTCCTGAAAGAAAACCTGCCCCTTGGCTATCGTGGGATGGCAAGGGTTCGGGAAGACAGGACCTATTATTTTACCGGAGATCTCATGAGTGGAACTCCCTAGTCATTTTTTGACATCTGCTTGATTGAGTTACCCGGTTCTACATTTCCTGTCTATTTTGTGTTTATCTACACGTACGCAATTATTTGCCAGGATAGCCGATGACCCCACGACAGATCCCCGAAATTCCGGAATCCGGAAATTCCATGAAAGGATACTTCCTGTTTGTCTTCTCCCAAGGGCATTCATTCTGAAAACTATATCAGGAGCGGATACGGACGAATAAAGTACCGGAGTAAGCATACATGGCAGATGTAATCGAGGAAGGTTTTACCGAGATCCTGAAGAAAATCGAAGAGACAAAAAAACAGGAACTGGCATTGACCGAAAAGATCCGCTCAAATGATGCGGTACTTCTCAGGAAGATGGCGGAATCGGTCATGGGCATTATATCCAATATCGGCATGGATATGCTTGATAAAGCAAAGCAGGACGGCAAAGGGGAGATGTATGATGCAGAATATTATCCGAAAAAGATGATCATCCTCGGAAAAACCGATCCCATACCATTTCGCCCTGATAATGCCGCCCGGAAGGTGACCGACCAGTTCTGTGTTCTGTCCGAGGAGGGAAATTTTTTTGAGCTGATGTACAGTTCCGATGACTTCATCACGGATTCTTATCTTCATCCCATCTCCCCGGAAGAAGTTCTCAAAATCTATGGGTTCGACGCGATGTTTATGCTGTACCGGGCAATGCGGGATTATCTTAAATCTGAAGAAGAACTTCTTCTCGCTCTTGCTAAAGTCCTTGAATTCGTGATCGCTCCGGTGAGCCGGTAGACCAAATCTCTTTTTATCCTTATTGCGATTTCCATCCAAACATCGGAAACATTGGTTTGAGAAAATCCTCCTCGGTTCCCAAGGCGGAAAGGCGGACGGTTCGTGAATATCGTTCCCCCACTGAGTTCTCCCATGTCAGGACTGCTTTTGCATCACTGACCATTCCCGGCAGGGGATGCTCTGATTTTGCATCCACGGCAAGACCGGGAAGATCGAATTCGATGTCCAGGGGAACAAGGGCTACGTGGATGCGAACGGCAGGTGCGGTTCCCGTGTTTAACAGGATAATTCCTTTTGCATCTTCTGCAAGAGAGGCCCAGATATCAGGCCGGAGACGAGCATCCTGCATGATTGCGAGGGTCATGATAAGAACAAGAAATACGATAAAAGCGATTCCGGCAAGGTATATGTTGACAAATGCCAGAAGCAGTGATAGGATCACCGCAGCTACGAAAAAAATACGAATCCTGCCATCCATGCAACAGATTGTGAGCGCGGGAAATAAAAAGAGTGGGCCCGATGTGATTCGAACACATGACCTCCCGGTTATCAGCCGGGCGCACCACCTGGCTATGCTACGGGCCCAGGCGTTACCCTAATACATACTTCATTTGACCTTTTATAGGTTGTGAATGCCTGTTCCCCATACCTCCTCTTGGCAGGAGATTTTTCCGGGAAAATGGACCCGGATGGACATACTACATATACTCGGCAGTAAAATATTGCCGGATAGAAACGAGTGGGGCATTTCGGAATGGAACGGCAATATCTCCTTGGAAACGAAGCGATTGCCCATGCATGTTGTGAGGCACCGGTAGATTTTGTGTCCGGTTACCCGGGTACACCCTCATCAGAGGTAGTGGATGTTCTCAGGAGCCGGAAAGAGCGGTCATACTATATCGAGTGGTCGGTGAACGAGAAGGTCGCGCTGGAAAATGCCCTTGCGGCGGCGTGGTGCGGGCTTTCCGCTCTCTGTACGATGAAGCATGTCGGCCTGAATGTCGCAGCAGACCCGTTCATGACAAGCGCATATACCGGGGTTCGCGGCAGCCTGGTAATTTTGAGTGCGGACGATCCTTTTGCGCACAGTTCCCAGAACGAGCAGGACAGCCGGTGTTATGCGAAATTTGCGAGAGTTCCCTGCCTCGATCCTGCGACGCTTCAGGAAGCGCATGATATGATGCGGGACGCGTTTGCCCTCTCCCATGAACTGGAATTACCGGTCCTTTTCCGCCCAACCACCCGGATTTGCCATTCGAAATCCGATGTCGAGCTGGGCGCGATCCGGCAGGTTTCCCACAAGGGAGAATTCCAGAAAGATCCAAAGCAGTATGTCGTAATTCCTGCCCATACCCGTGTCCTGCATAAAAAACTAAACGAGAAACAGCCTCTCGTGAAGAAACGGCTCGTGGAACTCGGGTATAACCGGTTCGAGATCCAGGGAAAAAAAGCGGTCATTGCAAGCGGTGTCGGTGCGGCGTATGTCCTGGAACTGCTTCCCGATACGGTTTCGTTCATGAAGATCGGTGCATATCCTCTCGATGAGGCCTGGCTTCAGGATTTTGTACAGAGGCACGAGGAGGTTCTTGTCGTTGAGGAGCTGGCACCGGTGGTGGAGGAAGCTGTCCGGGAAGTTGCCGGGACGGTTCTTATTCACGGGAAGAAGGATGGCTGCCTGCCCTACGAAGGAGAACTCACCCCCCAGGTGGTTGCAGCGATCCTTGCGAGGCTCGGTTTTCTTAAAGAAAATCTATATCCAGCCATAGATCCGGTGGAAAATCTTCCGCCCCGCCCTCCAATCCTCTGTGCAGGGTGTTCCCATCGCGCTGTTTTTTTCGCGATCAGGAAAGTGTTCCGGGACGGAATTTATCCAAGCGATATCGGATGCTACACGCTGGGACTCCAGTTGGGCGTCGTTGACACCACGATCTGTATGGGTGCATCCATCACTGTCGGGAGCGGAATTGCGCATTCCGGGGAAGAACAGGATGTCGTATGCACAATCGGCGATTCGACGTTTCTTCACACCGGGATCCAGGGGCTCCTGAATGCAGTATACAACAATGCGCGAATGACAGTTGTTATCCTGGATAACCGGATCACTGCGATGACCGGTCACCAGCCGAACCCGGTGACCGGGTATACGGCCTGTGGTGTTGAGAGCCCGGCAATTTCCCTGGAACAGATAGTCCGTGCCTGCGGTGTTCCTTTCGTGGAAACGGTCGATCCCTACGATCTGGCTTCGCTTCTCGAAGTTCTGGAAAAAGCGAAAGCGAGAGATGGTGTGAAGGTCATCATCGCGAAGCAGGCATGCGTGATAACCGCAAAACGTGCCGGGGTGAAGCGGCCGCGATACACCGTGGATACAGAGCGGTGCACCGGTTGCGGCGCCTGCATACGGTTTGGGTGCCCTGCCATTGAATCCGATGGCGAAAAGTCTCGCATTACGGAACTGTGCAGCGGGTGTTCGGTCTGTGTCCAGGTCTGCCCGGTGGGCGCGATCATCAGGGTGGGAAAGCAATGAAATCCTTTGACGTCATGATCGCGGGAATCGGGGGGCAGGGTACCATTCTTGCATCGAACATCCTTGGGCAGGCCTGCCTCCTGGAAGGGAGAAGTGTCCGTGGGGCGGAGACGCACGGCATGGCCCAGCGCGGCGGATCGGTCGAGAGCCATATCCGTATCGATGGAAAATTCGGGCCCCTGATTGCGCCAGGTACCGCCGATCTGCTCATAGCCTTCGATCTCCTGGAAGCCCTCCGGTATTCCCATTATCTCAGGAAATCCGGGACGGCGATCGTTAATCGTCAGCTTGTGATCCCTACTTCGGTCTTTATGCAGAAACTTCCGGTGCCGACCGAGGCCGGAATTCTCGAGGCACTTTCCGGAAAGGAAGTCTGTATCCTAGAAGCCGAAAGACTTGCAAAGGAAGCAGGCAGCTCCCTAACCCAGAATATCGCTCTTCTTGGTGCGGCATCCCATCTCCTGCCTTTGAAGAGGGAATCACTTACCGGGGCAATTACCGGGCTTGTTCCCAAAAAAACAATCGAGATCAACCTGAAGGCATTCTCTCTGGGTGAGGAAGCCGGCTCTTCGTGTATACAGAAGGCCCGGACTTAAAGCTCATTTCAACTTCTTTTTGAAGAGATGCAGACTGCCCAAAGTGCAGGGTGCTATTGAGTATATCCCGTTTCACAGGCGCTCAGTTCAGGTTTGACTGCCTTGTTTTGCTCTGCCTTTCTGAGGGGCAGAGTAGTAGCAGAGAAACGGCTTTCAGATTATCCTCGTCCGCATATTCTGAATTCTCCCTAGGGCATCAGGCCTTGTTTTTCAAATACCCCGGGCTTTGCTTTTCCCGTGGTTACCTGAATTAGGCTGAGGCTTACCTTTGTTTTCCTCATCGATACTGTGTGATTTTGGTATTGTTCCGGGATTGCGTTCCTGACTTGCCACAGGGTCCGTTCCGTTAACCCTTACTATAAACCAACCGGCAGTTTATTGAGTGTCCGGGTCGTTACAAGAGTCCTTGAAAATATGAGGAAAACTCTCTCCAAAAACGGTTGTTTTTTGGATCGCTGCCACTGAATGTATCTAAAATATTCCCCAAATCCCGTTCTGAAAAGGGAATTCGTACTATCCAGAACGGTGGTTTCCATGGGTGGTCTTATAAAAGTGAAACTATTTCTCTGGGAGCAAGATTTCAGGAAACTCCCTGAAGTCTGTTTAAAAGTAAATGTATCAGAAGATGGACGCTGGAGGGGCACTTATACAAAGTTGTTCAAATCTGTTGGTTTTGGATCGAAAACGACAAAATAGATTTGAACATTTTTGAAAACGCTGGAGGGGAGATTTGAACTCCCGAGGAGCTTTCGCCCCACAGGCTTTCCAGGCCTGCGCCTTACCGGTCTAGACTACCCCAGCACAGGATGCTGCGATCATGCACGAAAAGTGCACCCTTACCATTATCTTCCGGTTTTTTTAATGGTATCTCTTTCGCGGTTATCTTTGTTCACCCATCCCCGGGGGAAGGTCCCGGGTTTCATGAATACTGTACGCGGTGCTATTGCAAGCCCGGGTTTCCCGGGTATGAGTGAAGCCGAAGGAATGAGCGCATCTCCCAAGGCGACTAGTCTGTTGTCGCGGGTCAGGATGGCGACGGTCTCACCTTTTTTGAACTCCTCTCGTTCGAGTATCCCTACACCGGCAAGAACGGCCCCATGGCAGACCGCGTCGACCGCGGTGTCCCGGATGGTTACTTTCGGGATAGCAAGAGAGACTGTCTCGACCGGCAGGATGATACGATACAGAACTTCCGGGCGCCCTTCGTTTGCTGCTTCCACAGCATCTCGTATCTCATGGAGGGTAACCGCCTGCCG
>Ga0209340_1000842_pt1 | contig 27336 bp, 24 predicted proteins | sample EPASupsiteSAE323_FD_187266 | JGI IMG/M metagenome (GOLD analysis project Ga0209340, IMG submission 187266) | Bioremediated contaminated groundwater from EPA Superfund site, New Mexico - Sample SAE3-23 (SPAdes) (version 2) | ecosystem: Environmental > Aquatic > Deep subsurface > Groundwater >... | reverse complement strand
CCCGCCGATCTCAAGGATAAGCCCGACAGGGCGGCTGCCCTTGTGGAAGCGGCCGAGCGTGAAGCGGGAGTTCTGGACGGACTTGGTTTCCGCGATGTGATCGTATCGATGAAAGCTTCGGGCGTACGCGAGACCATCGACGCCAACAGGCTTTTCGCTTCGCGGAACGACATTCCGCTGCATATCGGCATCACCGAGGCCGGGCCGCCGGTACAGGGCTCCGTGCGGAGTGCGGTCGCACTGCATCGCTTGCTGGAAGAAGGCATCGGCGACACGCTTCGCGTATCGCTCTCCGCCGATATGGAAAGCGAAATCATAGCAGGCAGGGAAATCGTCGCGCTTGCCACGGGCGTGCGGAAAGGGGCGGATATCGTATCCTGCCCCCGATGCGGAAGGGCCTCATTCGATACGCATGCATTCACGGAACGGTGGGCTTCGAGGATCTACTCGATCCGGAAAAATATAACGATCGCGGTCATGGGCTGCGTCGTGAACGGTCCCGGCGAAGCCAGGCACGCCGATCTGGGGATCACGGGCGCGGGCGATTCGGTGATGCTGTTCAGGAAAGGCAGAGAAGTCCGCAGCGTACGACCTGAAGACGCGGATACGGCCTTCGGGGAAGAGTTGCGTAAAATGCTTGAAGAAACCGGGAACGGCGGCGCTTGAACCGGTCGCGGTTCAAACACTGGATTCAAACTTTTGAATCGATACCGGTGATTATGGACTGCACCAGATCCTTTATGAACGGATCGATGATCGAATAGACCCGTTTCGTTTTCTGCACTTCCGCATCAACGATCCCATTCTCTTTAAGTATGGACAGGTGCTGGGAAATCACCGGTTGGGGTTGATTGAGACAGCGCCAGAGATCGCTCACACAGGAATCCTGTCCGCGCGCGATGATGCAGAGAAGTTTGAGCCTGATCGGGTGCCCGACGGCCTTGAGTTTTTGTGCCCGCTCTTCCAGATAGTCGTCCGGGCAGGTCATTTCGAATGCTTCAGCCATAAGCGAGATAGTACACTTGATTTTCAGGCTAGGCAATATTCGCTATATCGAATTCGGTAAAAATAACACTATTTCCGGTGTTCCCGGCGGTGAGGCGCGACGGTTTACGCGTCTCTGGCGTTCTCGCTTTTCGCGGCAAGCCCGTATTGTCGATGGCCATTGTCGGCCTCGGGCGCGGAAGAAAAATCCGTATCGCCGCGGCGCAAACCCTGAAGTTTGCCGCGTCCACGGCGCAAGGAAAGCCCGAGCGCCAGTTCAGCTTTGGTTCTGGCTTCAGGACCCGATGCCGCCGAGAATGCGTCAGGGATGATTTTTACACCGAGATCGGCTGCGAGTTCGCCGATCGCCGTGGAATCGGGCGCCGCGAGAAGAAATTCGGCCCTGACTTTCGAGCCTCCGTGCGCAAGGGCTGCGGCAGCCGCCTGCCAGTGGAGAGGGTAATCGACTTGGCGTGCGACCAGAAGGTCGCAGCCCAATTCGGGAAGGTTGTCGATGAGCTTCACAGGATCGCGATACCGCACGACCGTATGGCCGGAAAGCCGGATACGATGCGCCACAGCGCGGGCGAAAGCGTCGTCTTCTGCAAGTATTACTGCTAGCATTTCGATATATGGCCCCGTTCGTGTCTGGCGCAAGTCGACCCGGAAGAATATACTCCGGGTCCGGCGGTGTGTCCTGCGCCGTCCGGAAACAATACGATGAAGACAGCAGATCCGCAAGAGCTTCCGGAAATACTCAAACGACACGAGCCTGTCGCGGAACTTGCCCGGCGCATCAGGCGCCGCGAGTTTCCCGTCGACATTTCCGAAGCGGAAGGAACCTTTCTCGCCGCAGCCTTCGCCGCGGCGACCGGATCCTCGCCGCGCGGAGGCGCACCGGCCGTTCCGCGGCGGTGGCTCGTTGTATTGCCCACCGACCAGGATGCCGAAGATTTCCAGTCGGACCTGCGCGCCTTCGGTGTCGAAGCGGCGCAGATGCCCTGGTGGAAGACTGGAGCGTACAGACCCATTTCTCCGCGCGCCAGGGTTTTCGGCGAAAGGGCTGCTGTCCTGGCCGGATTTCTGTCCGGGGAAATCCGGATAGTCGCCGCGAGCAGAAGGGCATTCGTTACGCCCGTTCCGCCAGAGGCCGAATTCCGCAAACATGTCTTCACTCTCAAAAGGGGAGGATCCGTCGATACGACAGCTGTCGGCGACAGGCTGGCCGCATCGGGTTACCTTCGCGTACCCCGCGTCGCCCTTCCCGGTGAATTTGCCTTGCGGGGAGAAGTGCTCGACCTCTTTATGCCGGGAGAGGACAGACCGCACCGCATACTGTTCGATTTTGACAGAATAGAGCGCATTTCTCCCTTCGATCCGACCTTGCAGTCGGGGCAGGGAAAACTCGAATCGCTGACCGTATACCCCATGAAAGAGGTGCTCTGGACAGCGGAAAACGTGGCTGCGTTGGCCCGGAAAGCGGAAAATCTGCCAGGATGCAGGGGCAGGATGGATGCGCTCGCCGAGAGCCTTTCGACAGGGGGTGAAGCGCGCGGCGAGGAACTCTGGTATCCCCTGGCATACGATGCGCCCGGAAAGCTCCAGGACTATCTGGGGCCGGAAGGTGCGTTGTTTCTGGTCGATTCGGAAAGGCTGGAAGCCCAGGAGGAAGCCGAGCGCCGGGAATATTCGGGCATGTACAGAAACGCCCTGCGCGAATTTCCGGTTCCGCCTCCGGAATCCTGCCTGCATTCCTTTTCGGCGAAAAACCCCGGCTTTGCCGATACAGTACGAAGCTGGGCCCTCAAAGACGAAAACGCGGCGGCACGGCTCAAGATGGGATCGGAACCGGCGCGATCCTTTTTCGGAAACATCAGATATTTCCGGGACGAGTTGTCCGGTATAACCAAGGCCGGCTATAAAACCTATATTTTCGCCTCCAACGAAGCCCAGGCGGAGCGCATGGACAGCCTGCTGCCCGAGCGGAACGCGCAAATAGGCGTCGGCTCGCTTTCAACCGGATTTACCGTGCCGGCCTTGCGGCTCGCGGTGATGCAGGAAGGAGAAATTTTCGGGCGCCGCAGGCACCGGCCGCGCAGCCTTTCGACCGCGCGCAGTTCCGCGATCGAAACTTTCGTCGAGCTTTCTCCGGGCGATTTCGTGGTGCACGTCAATTACGGTATAGGCCGCTTTATCGCGATCGAACGGATGAAGGTCCTGGGAAACGAAAGGGACTACATCAAAATCGAATACGCGGAAGACGAAACGGTATTCGTTCCGATAGAACAGGCCAACCTTGTCCAGCGCTATATCGGGAATGAAGGAGAAGCGCCGAAGCTCGACCGGATCGGTTCCAAATCATGGGAAAACCGCAAGACAAAGGTGCGCAAGTCGGTCGAGGAACTGGCTGAACGCCTTATCCGCATCTATGCCAGGCGAAAAGCCGCCAAGGGATTCTCGTTCCCTGTGGACGGAGAGTGGCAGACGACATTCGAAGCCTCATTCCCCTATGACGAAACACCCGACCAGATTACCTGCATAGCCGACGTAAAAAGGGACATGGAAAGCGAACGCCCGATGGACCGCCTGATATGCGGCGACGTTGGATACGGAAAGACGGAAATCGCCTTGCGCGCCTGTTTCAAGGCGATGGCATCCGGCAAGCAAGTCGCCTTTCTTGCGCCCACGACCATCCTCGCCGAACAGCATTTCGAGAATTTCAGGGAACGCCTGCAGGATTTTCCCGTCAATATGGTGATGCTATCGCGGCTCGTGGAAAAAAAAGTGCAGAAAAAAATTCTTGTCGGGCTCGAAGAAGGCAAGATCGATATGGTCGTGGGCACCCATCGGCTGCTTCAGAAGGACATCCGCTTCAAGGATCTCGGGCTCCTCGTGATCGATGAAGAGCAGCGATTCGGAGTCAAGGACAAGGAAAAGCTGAAAGAAATGAAGGTGGGCATCGATTGCCTCACCCTGACCGCCACGCCCATCCCGAGAACGCTCCACATGTCCCTTCTCAAGATCCGCGATATGTCGGTCCTCCAGACTCCGCCCGCGAACCGCCAGCCGATCCAGACCATGGTGGAGGAGTTCAATCCCGACATCGTGGCCAGGGCGATCCGCGCCGAAATCGCCAGAGGCGGTCAGGTGTTCTATCTGCACAACCGCATCGAAAGCCTGCAGGAAACCGAAACATTCCTGCGCGGCATCGTGCCGGAAATTCTCACCGAATCGGCGCACGGCCAGATGGATCCCTCGGATCTCGAAGACATCATGCACCGCTTCATACACGGCGCTTTCCACGTCCTCGTTTCGACCACCATCATCGAAAACGGCATAGATATCCCCAACGTGAATACGATCATCATCGACAGGGCGGACATGTACGGCGTGTCGCAGCTGTACCAGTTGAGGGGGAGGGTGGGGCGATCGGACCGTCTTGCGAGCGCCTATCTCCTCTATCCGGACAAACGGGCATTGAGCGATGTCGCGATGAAGCGACTGCAGATCATTTCCGATTTCACCGAACTGGGATCGGGTTTTAAAATCGCGATGAAAGACCTCGAAGTGAGGGGCGCGGGCAATCTGCTCGGCCGCGAACAGTCGGGAGACATATACGCCGTCGGTTTCGACTTGTATCTCAAACTGCTGGACGAAGCGGTCAACGCACTGTCGGGCGGGGCGGAGGCCGAGGAAGAACCGTATCTGGAACTCGACTACGCAGGGTACATCCCGGATTCCTACGTTTCGATGCCGATGGTCAAAATGGAAATCTACAAGAAAATCGCGTCGGTTTCGAAGCAGGAAGAACTGGAAGCGCTGTATCAGGAATTGGGAGACCGGTTCGGTCCGCTGCCCGAAGAAGCCCAGTCGCTTCTGTCGCTCGCCGAAATACGCGTGCTGTGCAGAAAACTGTCCGTGGCGAGCCTGAAAGAACGGGGCGGTACGGTGACAGTCGAATTCTCGAAAGTCGCAAAAATATCGGTCGAAAGACTTATCCGGCTGATGCGCGAATCGGATGGCAGGGTCAAGCTCGATCCGGTCAGACCGAACGCCATCATCCTCAAGACCAAAGCGATCGGTCTGCGCGAAAAAAGCGAATTCATCCGCGAAAGGCTGGCTTCGCTGGCTTCCTAACCCTTGCGCGCAGGTGTTTTCGTTGTCCTCACCATGGAACCCACGAGGAAAACGGCGGGTCTTTTGCCCGGTCCCCTGCGGCCGGATCGTTTCCACGCGTCGATGCTCATGCACACGATTTTTTCGTCACCGCCAGCGATATCCGACGCGACGCACAGCGCAATCGCCTGAGGGAGAATGGCCAGGCAATCGGCGAAGAGCGAATCGTTGCGGTAGGGCGTTTCGATGAACAATCGCGTGATGCCATCGCGGGAATGCGCCCTTGCGAGCGATTCGAGCGCCGTCTTGCGTTCGCCCGACCCGGCGGGCAGGTATCCCATGAACATAAAACGCTGGCCGTCGAGGCCTGAAGCCGCCAGCGCGAGCATGAGCGATGAAGGTCCTGACAGGGGAGTTACCGTAATGCCGGCGGCATGCGCTTTCGCGACGAGTGCCGCGCCCGGGTCGGCGATGCAGGGCATGCCCGCTTCCGAGACAAGCCCGACGTCCTCGCCCCGCACAAGAGGTTCCAGGAGCGAATCGAGGACATTCGGCAACGAATGCTCGTCCAGTACGGAAAGCCTGAGCCGCTCCATGCTTTCCCGGTCGCGCAGCCGCGAAAAAAGGCGTACGGCGGAGCGCTCCGATTCCACTACGAACCGGTCGAGCGAAACCATGAGGGTGATCGCTCCTGCGGGGAGTTCCGCGATGATTTCCTCCCGCGTCCAGCCTTTTTCCCCCTGCGGTTTCAGGGGAGCGGGAAGAAGATACAGGGTGCCGCAATGCTGGCCGCCGGCTCCCGCATCTACAGGTTTTGCATCTACAGCTTTCGCATCTTCAGGCTTCATTTTGTCCGCTGCGCCCGGGGTCATCGCGAAAGCCTTCTGAACAGGGATCCGATCAGCGCTTCATATTCGAAAATGGTCTCCCCCCATTCAGCCGACAGGCTTTCGATGTACTGCCCGCCCAGCAGCTCTGCGTCCTTGGCCGGAAGAGGGAGTTTCCGGCCCGTTAGGGACGCTTCCAGTTCGCGATTCCTGAAGAACCGCGTGCCGGCGTATGCGAGGCGGAAGGAATCGATCGCGCCTCTTCCGGTATTGGCGATGCAGATAAAGCGGCGTGAATCGCCGGCGGGATAGCCTTTCGCTCCGGTCCTCTCGGCGACCAGAAAATCCGCGCTCTCAAGCGGAATGCGGATCCGGGTCAGGAGTGTCGCTCTCGGGAAGCCCGGCTTGCCGTCCGGACCCGCGAGGCGGTTCAGATTGACCCATCGCGTACCCGACGCATTCCTGAGTTCCACGGAAGCATCCATGCAGGCCAGAACCGGCCAGAGGTCCATGAAACGGTCGGGGCAGGCAAGGTTGCCCCCCAGCGTGGCCATGTTTCTGATGGGATGTACCGATATTTCGGACGCAACGCGGGGAAGAGGTTCCGGGAGCCCGCTCGCCGCAAGGTCGAGCAGGGCTGAAATCGTGACGAGCGAACCTACTTCGAGAAAGCGCTCTGTCCTGTTGACGCGTTTTAGTTCCGCGATTTTGTGGATGCAAAGAACGGTTGGGGGCAGTTCGACGATCCGGTCCGCCCTGTCCCGAAGGATGCCGGTCCCTCCGGCGAAAATGAGCGCATCCGGAGTCGATTCGAGGAGGGCGAGGACCTGGGAAATCTCCTCGGGATAGTGAACTTCACTTGCCAACACGGTGGTACAACCTCGCTGCGCGGACCTTGGCGGCCGCGATGACTCCCGCCGATATCGTATCGGGATCGGAACAGCGGCAACGGACCGCGTCCATCTGGTGCAATACCGTCTCGGGAGAAGGCATCGGGTCGCGTTCGAGCAAGTCGGCGGCGGCCAATATCTTGCCCGAGAGGCAGAATCCGCAGGTAGTCAATCCTGCCGCCGTGAAACCGGCGACGATATCGTCGTATTTTTCAGTTTTGGCAAAGCCTTCGAGAGTCACGATTTGCGCATCCTTTGCGCGGAAAGCGGGCACCATGCACGTATAGACAAGACGTCCATCCATGAAAGCCAGGCATCTCCCGCAGTTGCCGGAACGGCAATCGGCGGCGAGACTGGAGAGCCCCAGCCGGCCGCGGAGCACGTCGACGAGTCTGTCGACGCTCCGTATCGAAACCTGGACGGATTCCCCGTTCACGTTCAATCCCAAAATCATTTGCCCCCCAGGAGTCTGAGGATATCGGCCGCATTCAGAGGCAGGGAATCCGGCTCGCCGCCCGCAGCCTGGGCTACCGCTCCCGTAAACGCGGCGGGAATCAGATCGAAGGGAAGTTCGGTCACTCCCCTGGCTTGCGCGCGGCCGTCGGGGTCGAGAAGTTCCACATGGATCGCAGGCAAAGACGACAGAGGCAGAGGCGAATACCGGAAATAACTGTCCGCGCCTTCGGATTGGGGATCGAAGGCTTCGCTTACACATATTCCGAGCGCATCCGCGGTGCCCGAACGCAGCGAGGCGAGCGTCCTTTCCTTCTGCAGGGTTTTTCCCCCATCCACGACGAGCCATACTCCAAGCGGTCTGACATTTCCATTGCGGGGGTCGATTTCCGCCTCGACGACAGCCCCTCCCCATGCAGTCGATTCGAAGGGAGTGCCCGAGAGTCCGTCATCTGTCCAGCGCAAGTGGCTGGAAACACGCATCACGCTTCGGGCGGTTATCGGCAAGGCTTCCCTGAAGCGCTTTTTCTGGATCGCCTTGCAGCATCGTTCCACGAGCCGGTTCACGACGGTGACTCCGCGCGACATGGTGATCGGGCCGGCATTGGGTGCCCGGTCGGTGTCCGCGGGGGCGATGAGTATTTTTTCGGGAGAGAGTCCCAAAATTTCCGATGCGGTGAGACGCCAGAGATCGGCCAACTCCTCGCCTTCGACAGCGGCGCTGGTCCTCAGCTCCAGTTCCAGGTCCTTGCCGAGGGTCGCTTCGAGAGAGTAGGAATTGGAACCTTCTCCGCAAAGGAAGAAAACGCCGCCCTGGCCCGCCATGGCGAGAGTTATGCCCCGTATCAGGGAATCCGACTTGCCGGAATCGCGTTTGCGGACCAATTCGTAGCTCGCATATTTTCTGCGGTAATCGGACAGGGCCTCGAGCCTGCGCACGATGCGATCGTAAGGGGCTTCTTCGACGACCGGGCTGGATCCGAAAAGACTCATTCCCTTTCTGAGCAGGTTGGCCGCTTTCCAGTCCGACGGATCTTCCTGAAGCGCCTGGGCGACTTTGTTGAGATGGACTTCGATCGCAAAGTACGAATGGGATGCGCCGAGCCCTCCCAGCGCTCCCAGCGGCAACGTATTGGTCGCTACCGCGTAGCCTTCGATGTGGACATTCGGACAGGCATAGATGCCGGTCGCCGCAAGCATCGTCTGGTTGAGTATTTCTTCCGCGAGCGGCCCGTATGCGCCGACATTCACCACGATGCGGATGTCCAGCGCCTTGAGTTTTCCCGCCGAATCCAGGGCCGAACGTATGCCGATCTGGCTGCGCGCGCGCTTGGGCGAGTACAGGAAATCTTCCTTGCGGGTATACAGAATCTTGACGGGAACGCCGCAGACGGAAGCCGCCACGGCGGCCTGGCAGGCTACAAGGGAGGGATACCAGAGCTTGCCGTCGAGATGGAGGCCCAGCCGGGCGGGACGGACGGATATGTCGGCCGGATCGCAGCCAAGGGCTATGGCCACGGAATCGCGTACATGGTAGGGCCACTGGGTGCCGCAGAGCACCGCCATTTTGTCGTAATCCCACCATGCCGCGGCCCCCATGGGCTCGCTGTAGAAATGTTCGATGCTGCCGTTTCTGTAGCTGCCCTTGTCGATTCTCGCCGCCGTAGCGAAGGCTTTTTCCGGATCGCCCTGGCGCGCGATCCTTTTGGCCAGCACTTGGCTCGACGCAAAGCTTTCCCATTGCAGAAAAGGTTCTTCCTCTTCGCATTCCACAAGAACTCCGGCCGCAAGTTCATCGGCGAGGGCTGGGTCGGCACCCACCACGAGACCGATCGCCTCTCCTTTGTAGGAAACGGCAGCGTCGGCGAAGATGGGTATCTGTGTCCCGAAGGACTGGATGCGGTTCTTGCCCGGAATATCCTGGCTCAGGATAAGGCGATAGCCCCGCGGCATGGGCGGGGCCTTGACGGAAAGAACTTTCCCGCGGTCGATGGGCGAGCGGATTGTCGACCCGTACAGCATGCCTTTGAGCGAAAACTCGCCGAGCACTCTCTGGTCGCGAACCGCTGCAGACGGATTCACGTCTGCGTTCCTTCACCGCCGGCGCTCGCGGTAAGAGCATTGTCCCCGCTCGGTGTCGGGGCCGATTTAGTGTCGACGAGCACAACAAGATCGTAGCCCAGATCGAAAAGAATCGTGTCCGAGTACATGTCGAGCCTGATTTTTATCCTGTGTTTCCGCCTGTCGACCTTGATGATGCGGCCTTCCAGGCCCATGAGAGGGCCTTCGAGGACTTTGATGCGGTCATTTTCATCGAATACGACTTTGGACAGCCCGATTTTTCCGCCCAATGAGACGAATCGATGGATGATCTGGACATCGGCGGCATTGAAGGGCTTGGGGTTGGTCGTTTCGGGGAGGAAGCGGACAAATCCGGTCGTGCTTCGGAGATGCGCCTTGACCACCAGCGAAAGTCCGTCGTCTTCCTGTTCGATGATGACATACCCCGGAAAGAGACAGGACATTTCAGGAACGAGTTTACCCTTTTTCCTGATCATCAACTTTTTCTTGAGTACATGAACGACGATATCCGGGCGCATTACGGCGGCTCGATGCGCATATTCGTCTTCATGGGTAGTTCGTACCTGAATCGCGAAGTACTGCATGACGTCCGATTATCGTAGCATGGGCGGTTAAAGAGGGGAAGCGGCCGGGTGAAATCGCGCGCGGAACCTCAGCGTCCCGGCGCCGCTTTCCGCACGAGAATTGTCTGTCCGGCCAGACCCGCCACGAGCAGCACGCCGGCGAAGAGAAAGACGGTGCTCCAGGAAGAATACTGGTACGCCATTCCCCCTCCCACCGAACCGATGAACTGCCCGAAGGTCAGGAGCGATTCGTGCGTATTCATGCGCTTTTCGCGATCAAGGGCTCCTGAAGCTCCATAAAACATCGAGTTGGTGTACGCCCAGGACTGGAGGAGACCCAGGCAGGCGAGCAGTACGGCGAATGGGACCGATCCGCGGACTATGAGGAACAGAAGATTGACGACCAGCGTAGCGGCGATGGGCGCTACGATAAGCTGGCGCTTGAAGTGCCAGGAGCCGTTTCGGCCGAAAAACCAGAATCCCGCGGCAGTCGCCGCGGCGCGGATGAGCAGCAGGAAACCGATCTGCGCTTCGCCGAGATTCATGTCGTTCTTGGCATAGAGCGGAAAAATATTGGCGAAAATCGCCGAAAGCACATAGACCAGAAACAAGCCTATCCAGGCCGGATAGCGCAGCACAGTCGATCGGTCGAGCGCGGCAACCTCAGGCTGCGGGGAACGCGAAGGTTCCACGGAAGGATCGGCCGCAAAGCGTCTGCCCGTTGCGATGAACACGGTATTGAGGGCGAAAAATCCGGAAGCGGCGGCGATGGGAATCCAGGAGGCCCGCTCGGCGAGCAAACCCGCAAGATAGGGGGAAAGGATGCCGCCGACACTCCAGGACATGCTGAAGCGGCTGTTTGCCTTCGAAAGCGGATTCCCTTCGAGCCCCGAGGAAAGCCAGCCCATGAGCGGCGGCCAGAACAGGGCGATCGCGAAACCGTAGACCGACATGGCGACAAAGGCGGCCAGGATCGAGGGAAATACAATGTACAGTGCCAAAAGGACGGCCGCGACGGCATTCGCGATTGTCATGGAAATTCTGGGAGGGAGTTTTCTGCTTACCGGGCGAAGCAGAAAGCATCCGGCGAGATAGGCGATGGACCATGCGGCGCCGAGCCACCCTGCGGTAGCGGGGGCAAGGCCGAAACGGGCGCGCAGGTCGAAAAGCATTCCGAGGCTGCTCATTCCTATACCGACCGAGGCGGTAAAGGCCGACGGCAGGAACAAAAGCATTCGGCGGTCGTCAGTGGATGCGAACTTCATCACGCAATGACACTATACGCGTGGACTTTGAAGGTCAAGATATGCGCTTTACGGTGAGACTGCCTTTGACGAAGAGGCCTTGCGGACTCTATCATGGCGCTCATGGACGCCGAACGCAGTGAGCGCATCGCCGAACTCGAAGCCCTGATCAAGCGGCATCAGCACCTTTATTATAATGCCCAGCCCGAAATTTCGGATGACGACTTCGATGCGCTTTGGAACGAGCTTGAAGACCTCGATCCGGAGAATGCCCTGCTCGCCGGAATTGGCATCGATGCGGCCGACGGTTGGCCCAAGGCGCGTCACATCATGCCGATGGGCAGTCAGGCCAAGGCCACCGATCCCGAAGCCTTCACTGCCTGGGCCGAAAAAGTAGGGCATGAGGTCTTTCTCGTGCAGTACAAGCTCGACGGCGCCAGCATCGAGCTGCAATACCGCGCAGGCAGGCTCAGTAAGGCGCTGACCCGCGGCGACGGAACCGTTGGCGATGACATCACTCCCAATGCGGTAAAAATGCGGGGAGTTCCCGCCCTGCTTCCCGTCGCCTATACGGGGGCGGTGCGGGGCGAAGTGCTCATGTCGCATGCCGTACATGCCTCGCGCCATTCGGAAAAGGCCAATTGCCGCAATGCCGCCAACGGGCTCATGAAACGCAAGGATGGAGTCGGGGCGCAGGATCTCGATGTCATATGCTATGACGCTGTCGGCGCCGTCCCCGCAACAGCGGCGGAAGGGAATTTACCGGAGGGACGATCGGGCGAAATGCGCCAGCCCTTCGCGGACGAAGCGGAAAAACTCGAATGGCTCCGCGAAAACGGGTTTCAGACTGTGGAAACCGTGCTCCTCCACGGCGCGGAGGAGGTCATAGAATACCGCGCGGGAATGATGGATCGCCGCGACGCGCTTCCGTTCGATATCGATGGCCTGGTGGTGAAGGGACTTGCGATCGACACCGAGGATATGGCCCGCAGCCGGCCTGAATTGCAGATAGCGTTCAAGTTCAGTCCGGAGGAGGCGGTGACGACGATCCTTGCCGTCGAATGGAGCGAAAGCGGCGCCAATTTCACGCCGATCGGCGTGATGGATCCGGTAAGGCTGGCGGGCACCACTGTCCAACGTGCCAATCTCTGCAATCCCGACATGCTGCGCACGCTCGACCTGCGGGTCGGATCGAGAGTCGTCATTACCAAGCGGGGCGAGATAATTCCCAAGATCGAGTCGCTCGTTTCCAATCCCGAAGCCAGCGAGCCTCTGACGATACCTTCGGTCTGCAGTTGCGGTTCGACTCTGGTGGATGAAGGGAGCCGCCTCTATTGCCCCAACCCGGCCTGCCCCAAGAAGGCTCTGCACCGCCTCGAAAAATGGCTGTCGGTAGTGGACGTGCGCGACTTCGGATCGGTGATTCTGGGCAAGCTGCAGGCCTCCGGTAGAGTTCGGCGGATCGCCGATCTCTACACGCTCGAAGAAACGGAACTTTCGCGGTATGAACGCATGGGCGGAACGCTCGCGCGCAAAATTCTGCGCAATCTGCGGGCCAGGACCGAAATCGGCCTGCCGGAGTTCATCGGCGGCTTCGATATCGAAGGCGTAGGCGTGCTCAGCGCGGAAAAACTCGTGGCCGCAGGCTTCGACACGCTTGAAAAACTTTTCGCCGCAACGATCGACGAACTGGATCGCGCCGAAGGAGTGGCGGAAATCACCGCGCGGGCTGTCGCAGAGGGCCTCGCCGCCCTTCGGCCGGAGATGGAAGCGCTGCTTTCGACCGGCGCGATCAGGATCAAACCGCCGCTTCCGGCCGCCTTCGGTTTGGCTGGCAAGAGTTTCTGCTTTACCGGTGAACTCACCTCTCTGAAACGTTCCGAGGCGGAACGCAGAGTGAGGGATTCAGGCGGCACAGTGAAATCGTCGGTCACCAGGGATCTCGATTATCTCGTCACCAACGACCCCGGCTCCGGCTCGGACAAAAACCGCAAGGCAAAAGCCTATGGCGTAACCATCCTGGACGAAGCGGCTTTTCTGGCGCTTCCCGGCCTCGCTGCCCTTTCCGGCCCCACTCCGGCCACTCCGGCCACTCCGGCTCCTCCATCTCTTCCAGCTACTTCGGCTCCTCCGGTGCGTGAACCAGCCGACGCTTGAACCTTGGGCGCCGTGCGGGCTACACTGCGGTACAATCATGAAAGACTATAAACAGGCATGGAAAAGCGTCATAGCGCGCGCGCTCAACACTTTCTCGGCGGAAAAAGGCTTGAACACGGGGCCCTTCGAAGCCTCGAACGTGGTGGCCGAAAATCCGCCCAAGGCTGAACTCGGCGACATCGGATTTCCGCTTTTTCCGTACGCAAAGGACTTCCGCATGGCTCCCGCCGTGGTGGCGAAAGGGCTGGAAGCGGCGATAGCGGCCGATCCGGAAGCTTCTCCGCTGGGGACGGCCAGGGCGGAAGGCCCCTATCTCAATGTGCGCCTCAATAGGGCTCAGGCGGTTGGCGAAATTCTCGCGGCTTCCGCGCAGGAAGGGTGGGGTCGAACCGGTTCGCTTTCCGGAAAGAAAGTGATGGTGGAATTCTCCTGCCCGAACACGAACAAGCCTCTTCATCTCGGCCATCTGCGGAACAATGTACTCGGCGAATCCCTTTCGCGCATCCTGGCGGAAGCGGGTGCCGAAGTGCGAAAGGTCGACCTCATCAACGACCGCGGCGTACATATCTGCAAGTCCATGCTCGCCTATATGACCTACGGTGAAGGCAGAACGCCCGAGAGCGAGGGGCTCAAGAGCGACCATTTCGTCGGCACGTACTATGTCATGTTCAACAAACTCAAGGCCGAAGATCCGCAGGCCGACGAAAAGGCGCAGGAACTTCTCCGCAAGTGGGAGTCCGGCGATCCGGAAGTCATCGCGCTCTGGAAGAAAATGAACGCCTGGGCCGTGGACGGCATCAAGGCAACCTACGCCCGGCAGGGCGTGTCGTTCGACGAGTTCCAGTTCGAAAGCCTCATCTACATGAAAGGCCGGGCGGAAGTCCTCGACGGACTTGAACGCGGAATTTTCTCCCGTGAGGAAGACGGATCGGTACAGGTCAACCTCGAGGATGTCGGCCTCGACCGGAAAGTCCTCCTCCGGAAGGACGGCACCAGCCTCTACATAACCCAGGACATCGGAACGGCCATCTACCGGCATACCGCGTGGCCTTTCGACCGTCTGGTCTACATCGTCGCATCCGAGCAGGCCCATCACTTCAAGGTCCTGTTCGAAGTGCTCAAGCGGCTCGGATATGAATGGGCCGCCGATCTGCATCACCTGTCCTACGGGCTCGTGAACCTGCCGTCGGGGCGCATGAAGACCCGCGAAGGCACCGTCGTCGACGCGGACGATCTCATCGACGAACTTTCGTCGCTGGCCGCGGCGGAAATCGAAGCCAAGGGCAGGGATGCCGCGGTCGGAGATGTCGCGGGCATCGCGGGTAAAGTGGCGCTAGGGGCCTTGCATTATTACCTTCTGCAGACGGCTCCCGTCAAAGACATGCTGTACGATCCCGAGCAGTCGCTGTCCTTTACGGGCGACACAGGCCCTTACGTCCAATACTCGGGCGCGCGCGCCAGTTCGATCCTGCGCAAGCTCGCCTGCGGCGAGGGCAACGTTTCCGCCGGGAAAACGGATCCTTCGAAACTTTCCGGCGATTCGGACTGGGCGCTCGCGAGACGCATCTATGCATTCCCCGAGGCGGTGGATTCGGCCGCGAAAGCCATGGAACCTTCCGTCATGGCTGCGTACCTGCATGATCTTGCACAGGATTTCTCCTCCTGGTACAGGGACAACCCCGTGCTTTCCAACCCCGATCCCGACCTTTCGGCCTCGAGGGCGGCGCTCGTGGAAGCCGTCCGTTCCACATTGCGCGAAGCCTGCAGACTCATCTGCGTACCTTTCCTCGAAGTGATGTGAACGTTCGAAAAACTTTGCCCGAAAGCGGAAAAGACCGGCGATTGACAGTCGATCGCCAATCGGTGTATAAAACTACGCTACGAATGGAATTTTAACGAGGTTGCAGAATATGTACGCAGTCGTAGAGATCAACGGAAAACAGTATCGCGCCGAAAAAGGCGCCACCCTCACGGTGGACCTCATGGACGCCGAAGACGGCTCCAAGGTTTCGCTCGACAAAGTTCTCCTTCTTTCCCTTTCCGAAGACGACGTAAAAATCGGTACACCCTATGTGCAGGGCGCTTCCGTGAGTGTCACCGTCAAGGAAGAGAAGAAAGGCGACAAAGTCACCGTATTCAAGTACAAACCCAAGAAAGACTACCGTCGCAAGCAGGGACATCGCCAGAAATACACCGTCTTGCAGGTGGAAGAGATCGTCGGCGCCTGACGCGCCCGTAACGGAGGAAAGAAATGCCACACAAGGGCGTCAATGGCCGTGATTCGAATCCCCAGCATCTGGGCGTAAAATCGTACGGCAACGAAACCATCAGCGCAGGCACGATCATCGTGCGCCAGCGCGGCACCAAGATCCATCCCGGCGTCAACGTCGGCATCGGAAAGGATGACACCCTCTACGCCCTCGTGGACGGAACGGTGTTCTTCAAGGAATTTCGCGGCAGGAAGTTTGCGGGCGTAGAGCCCGTCAAAGTCGCGGAGTGATTCCAGCGCACCGCCCGGGCGCTTTGCGCGCGGACGGATGACCGACCGACCAGGTCGAGTCGCGAAGGCCGCCCCGGTCACGACCGGGGCGGTTTTTTTGAATACAAGGGGCATCGAGTGATCAAATTCGCCGACGAAGCGACCATTACGGTGGCTTCGGGTAAAGGCGGCGACGGTTGTGTCGCGTTCCGCCGCGAAAAATATGTGCCCATGGGCGGCCCGGCGGGTGGAGACGGCGGCAAAGGCGGCGATATTATTTTCGTCGTCAAGCGCAATATGCGCACCCTGGCCGACATGCGTTACAAGCAGACCTTCAAGGCCCAGAACGGCATACCGGGCATGGGGAGAAACATGCACGGCAAGGACGGGCTGGACATGGTCATTCCCGTTCCTCCGGGCACCATCATCCGCGATGCGGACACCGACGAACTCCTGAAAGATTTCGGCGCCCCGGGGCCCGGCGGAAAAGCGGCAATCGAAGGCGAGAGCTGGGTTTTCCTCAAGGGCGGCAAAGGCGGGTGGGGCAATACCCATTTCAAGAATTCGGTAAACCAGGCTCCGCGAATATTCCAGCCCGGAAAACCCGGCGAAGAACGCCACGTCAAAGTGGAACTCCAGCTTATCGCCGACATCGGTTTCGTGGGATTTCCCAACGCCGGCAAGTCAAGCCTGCTCGATCATTTCACCAACGCCAGACCCAAAATCGCGCCCTATCCCTTTACGACGAAAATTCCCAACCTGGGCGTCCTGACGCTGCATGAGCGCGACATAATCCTCGCCGATATTCCCGGCATCATCGAAGGCGCGCACGAAGGCATGGGCCTGGGTATCCGTTTCCTGAAGCATATTGCACGGACCTCCTGCCTGGCCTTTCTGATCGACCTTTCCGACGATGCCTGGGAAAAGAATTTTTCCATCCTCAAATCGGAACTTGAGTCCTTTTCGCCAGGGCTTGCGCGCAAACCGCGCCTTCTCATCGGTACAAAACTCGACCTCCCCGAAGCCGAGGAACGTTTCGATGCTTTCCGCGCCGCGAACCCGACGGAAACCGTATTCGGTATTTCGGTGTTTTCGGGCCGGGGCATCGACGAACTGAAAGAAGCGTTTTTCAAGAGCGTAGTCGATGCCGAAACGGCCAGGAACGCCATAGCCAGAGCGACGCCGGACGAAGATGATTTTTTCGGACTGGACGACAGCGACGACAGCGACGACGGGAGCCTTTGACGGTGAAAACCCTGCTTTTCGGAGGGTCTTTCAATCCTCCCCATATGGGCCATCTCATTCTGGCCGACGAAGCGATGAAGGAATTCGCCTACGACAGGGTGCTGTTTGTTCCCGCATGGAAACCGCCGCACAAGGAAATTCATTCGGATCCCGGGCCCGAAACGCGACTTGAAATGCTGCGCTCGGCCTGTGAAGGCCAGGACGGCTTCGAAGTCGAGGACTGTGAAATACGGCGTGCCGGCATTTCATATTCGATAGACACAGTCCGATATCTTGTCGCGGCGGGAAAACTCGAAGCAGGGCCGGGCTTTCTTTTCGGAGCCGATCTTGCCGAAGACTTCGGCGCCTGGAAGGAAGCCGATGCGCTGGCGCGCGAGTGTCGCCTTATCCTCATGCGCCGCGATGACGAAGAAATATCCAACTTCCCCTGGCCTCACCTCGAACTTCGCAATTTCGACCTGCCTCTGTCCTCGTCGCTGGTGAGAAGCAGAATAGCTTCCGGCGGCGCATGGAAATACCTCGTGCCGCCAGGAGTGAGGCGCATCATCGAAAACCGCGGACTGTATGGATATCGCTGAAGCCATCACCGCCGTCGAGGCGGAGATACAGACAACACTGTCGCCGAAGCGGGCCGGGCATTGCAGGCGCACCGCCGCAAGGGCAGCCGAACTCTGTACCGTGTTCGGCATCGATCCTTGCAGGGGAACGCTCGCAGGCCTTGCGCACGATATGTGCAGGGAGCTGCCCGCCGCGGAGCAGTGGCGGCTCGCGAAGCGCCTTGAATCACGGGCCAACGGTTCCTATCTGACGGAATCATTGCGGGAAGATCCGCTGTTCGCCGACAAAATCGTACATGGACCTGCCGCCGCCGAAAGACTCATCGCGGATTTCGGTATCGACGATTCCGAGTTGCTGGAGGCCGTGGCGCTTCACAGTCTGGGCGATCCCGCAATGCGTCCGCTCCCGGCGGTGCTTTTCATCGCCGACAAAACGGAGCCGGGACGAGGCAGATGGTCTCCGGAAAAAACGGAAACTCGCAGTCCGGGCGAACTCCGGATACTGCTCGCCGCCTGCGTCGAATCGTCCATTGCCTGGCTTGAAGCGAAGGGGGCTACGGTTGCCCGAAGGAGCCGGGACCTGTACAATGCGCTGAAAGCGGAAACCCGACAAGAATGAAACCGATAGCGTTCGATAAAAGCATAATCCTCCTCCTTGTGATCGTGCTCCTTTTCGGAGGCACCGTAGGCTTCGCGGTGCTTTCCCTGCGCGCCGACGAAGTGGGGCGCGCCATGAAGGAAGACAGGATAATGAACATCGCCGTGATCGTCGAAATGGGCGGGAAACCAGTATCGACGCAGGTTTTCATGTTCTACCCGTCGGGCGGCCGCGGAGCGCTTCTGGATGTTCCGGGTGAAACGGGCGTGATCCTGCAGAGGCTCAAGCGCATGGACCGGATCGATGCGGTCTATTCCCCGGGCAAACCGGTTGCCTATGTCGAAGAGCTGTCCGCCTTTCTGGACACTTCCATCGACGGCTGGATCGTACTGGATGAAAAGGGGCTCGTTCACGCCGTGGACATCATGGACGGCCTTGAACTTTTCATCCCCGCCATGGTGCTTCAGGAGGGCGAAAATCCGGTCAGGCTTCCGGGCGGCGCCGTCGTTCTGGACGGAGACAAGGTGCTCCAGTACGCCCGTTACAGGGAAGACGGAGAAAATGACAGCGATGTCGTGGCGAGGCGCCATAAGCTGTTTCAGTCGATCGTGAAACGAATGGCGGAAAAAGGCGCCACTCTGCGGCGCAAGGACGTATTTCCGTCCTTTTCAAAAACCATGAAGAGCAATCTGAGCGAGGAAGCGAGAATCCGTCTGCTCTCCGAACTTTCGAACCTGGACGCGGACAGGCTCATTCTGCAAAGGATCACGGGCAATTATCGCACGGTGGACAACCAGACGCTCCTGTTTCCCCATTATGACGGCGAGCTCGTGCGCGATATCGTAAAGCAGACGCTGAATGCGCTCGCCAGTTCTTCGCAGGGCCCGGCCGGCAACAAGATTTTTACGGTCGAGATACTGAACGGCACCGCCAACAAAGGGTTGGCGTCCAGAACGGGAGAGATTTTCCAGAGTTTCGGCTATGAAGTAGTGGCGGTAGGCAATGCCGAACAGGACAGCCAGGAAAAAACCCTGGTGCTGGACCGGTACGGGGACTCCGAAACGCTCGCCAATATCGCTGCGGTAATCAAATGTGAAAACACGGCGCAGGCGCCCGAAGTGACCGAAGGCGTGGTAGCGGATTTCACCATCATTCTTGGAAAGGATTTCGACGGGAGGTACTGTGCCCAATAGCAAGACCCTCGCATTCGGCATAGCGGAAACGCTCGCTCTCCATTCGGGCGGCGATGTAGTCGTTCTGGACATGGCCGAAGCTTCGGGATGGACCGATTATTTTGTGGTGGCGACCTCGACGAGTTCGGTACACCTTCACGGACTCGCGCGATTCGTCGGCGAACATTGCGCGCAAGAGGGCGTCAAGCCGCTCAACAAACCCGATTCCGCGCAGGATCAGACCTGGGTTCTTATCGATCTGGGGGATGTCATCGTACATCTCATGAGCGCGGACTCCCGCGCTTTTTACGATCTCGAAAAACTGTGGTTCAAGGCGCAGGCGACCAGGGTCGAATCGCCCGGACCCGTAGTTCCGGACAAGCCCTGACAATGAAAAACGCCCCTTTGGGGGCGTTTTTCATTGTCGGCCCCTTCCGGGGCGTTTTTCATTGTCGGGGCCGGAAGCCGATCAGGCAGGATCAGGGCTCCGCACTCGGGCGGCGCCGGAAAAAATCCGCGCGGCGGCCTCAAAAGCGGAAACAGGGGAGAACTTACTCTTCCAGGTCCTCGTAGTCCATATCGTCATCATCGTAATCGAACTCTTCATCGTCATCGTCGTCCGCATCGTCGTCATCATCGAAGTCGTCGTCGTCATCGTCGAAATCATCGTCAAAATCGTCGTCGAAATCCTCGTCGCTCTCTTCGTCTTCGTCGTCGTCGAAGCCGTCGTCTTCGTCGTCGTCGAAGCCCTCATCGAAGCGCACGGGAGAACGGAGAACGAAGCCGAATTTTCCTGCCGATAAGCCAGCGACCCTTACGAGCTCAAATTCCGTGACTTTTGACGGCGCGGATTCGCCGTAAATGGGGCTCATCTGTTACTCCTCCCTCGGTAGTCCGGGACAACTGAAATCGCCGATCGGGCGTACTATGCAGAGCGCCGAAGCGGACGTCAATACCCAAGGCAACGAAAATCTAAAGAGCATCCGCCGATATGTCAACTACGAATCGACATAGAATCGCAAAGTCAAGGCGAAGTTTATGGCGAAGTTTATCGGGAAGCGGGTTTTGCACAAGTCCTTTCGGGGTTTGACACGGAAGGCCATGGCGAGGTAAAGTTCCGCGCTGTGACGGGCTCGATCGGCATCGACGCATCCGCGAAAATAAACCTGCACCTGCGTGTGCTGGGCCGTAACGCGGATGGTTTCCATGGAATCGAAAGCCTATTCCAGACGGTGGGTCTCAGCGATCGCATCGTCGTGAGATCTTTGAAAAATACCGACATATCGGTCGAAGGCAAATTCGACTGCAGACCGGAATCGACGACAGTATACCGTGCCGCCGCCGCTTTTTTGGCGGCAGCCGGAATCAGCCGGGGAGTACGCATCGAAGTCGCCAAGAAAATACCCGCAAAGGCCGGCTTGGGCGGCGGGTCCGCGGACGCGGCGGCGGTGCTGAAAGCCCTGGATCTGCTGTTCGGCACAGGGCTCGGCGATGCGCGCGACCCGCAGAGCGGGGATTCCCGCCTGGCGAAAATAGGCGCAAGCATCGGTTCGGATGTTCCGTTTTTCCTGGGGGAAGCCGCGGCGATCGTTTCCGGAAGGGGCGATAGAATACGCGGCATAGCGCCCCGCAGGGATTTGGGCATAGTGCTCGTCGAACCACGGTTCGGAAGTTCCACGGCTGAAGCCTATGCGGTTCTCGATGCAGCCAGAGCGGCCGGTTTTCGCCCGGAGCGGGGATTCATCCCGACGCTCGACGGACCCGACGGAATGGAATCGGAATATCGGAATGATCCCGCAAGCTGGAGATTCTTCAACGATTTCCAGGATGTGCTGGGTGCGAAAAATTCCGCCTATGGCCGGATGGGAGCCGCTTTGGCCGGAAGCGGCGCGGCGTTTGCCGCGCTCTCCGGTTCCGGCTCATCTTTTTTCGGCATTTACGGATCTCCGGACGCGGCTCATGCCGCAGCCGGAGAGCTCCCTTCGCGATTTCGGGCTATGGGGTTTGGGGAATCGGAGGTTCCGTATATCCATGTACTTGAGACGCTTGCGTCCCCGCTTGCGCTGGTTTAGACTTCCGGAGCGAAGGACCAGCATCAGGTCAAGGAGCGTCCAGGCATGGAAATCACGGACATCCGCATCCGGAAAGTGCCGTCCGAAGGCAAGCTGAAGGCCTACGTGACCGTTACTTTCGATGAGTGCTTCGTCGTTCACAACGTGAAAGTCATAGAGGGAAAGACGGGTGTCTTCATCGCCATGCCGAGCAGGAAGACAAAGGCCGGCGAATATAAGGATATCGCCCATCCGATCTGTCCCGAGTTCAGGACAAAACTGCAGGACAGCATTCTTCGGGCGTACGAGAATGCCCCCGACAGTGACGAAGGAGTGCCGGTGTTCGATTGAAGCAATACGCCGTCCGAAGGCCGGCGCTATCGCATATTGTGGGACGTCGGCAAGCGGTAAGCCTCCGGATTTTGGTTCCGGCATTCGCAGGTTCGAATCCTGCCGTCCCAGTCCGAAACAGACAAGAACGCAAGGAGTATATGGAAATGGAACATTTCGTCATCAACGCATCCAACCGCGAGCTCACCACCAAGGGTGGCTTGCGCCAGAACAGGATCTCGGGCAAGATTCCCGCGGTCGTGTACGGTTCGGGAAAGGCCGCGCGCCCCATCCTTGTCGACGAGAAAGAATTCCTCAAGGCTCTCGCCAGCATCACCGAAAGCACCATCATCGACCTTGATGTCGAAGGCAAGAAAGTCCAGGCCTTCGTCAAAGAACGCCAGCGCCATGCGGTCACCCAGCAGATTCTCCATATCGATTTTCTCGAAGTCGTCAAGGGCAAGTTGCTGCATGCCAGAGTGCATCTCCACCTCGTCGGCATTCCCGCCGGCGTTCGGGAGGGCGGCGTACTCGAAAACCCCGCACACGAAATCGAAGTCGAGTGCGATCCTTCCGTTCTTCCCGAGAAGATCGACGTCGACGTTACCGAACTTCAGGTGAACGGCGTTATCCATGTGCGCGATCTGTCCATCGCGGCCGGTGTAAAGGTGCTGTCCAGCCCCGAACTGGTCGTGGCCATGGTCAAATTCGCACGCGCTGAAGAGGTTGCCGAGCCCGAAGTCGCCGCCGTACCCGCCGCAGAAGCGGCTGCGGGCACCGCGGGCGCCGCGCCCGCGACTCCTGCCGCTCCCGCGGAACCGGAGAAGAAGTAACGGTCCGATCTCCCGAAGCTTCGGTCATTTCATTCCTCGAGCACCTGGACATCGGTCCGGGTGCTCTTGTCGTATCGGCATATTCCGGCGGCAAAGATTCGGCCACCCTGCTTGCCGTCCTGGCGAGGATCGCGCCGGCGAAAAATTTCCGACTCAGGGCTCTCTATATCGATCATGGCCTTCGCCCGAAAGAGGAACTTGCGTCGGAAAGAGCCACGATCACGGCGAATTGCTCCTTTCTGCGCGTTCCGCTCACCATCGCTACGATACACAGGGGAGCGATAGCCAACATGGCGGAGCAGACCGGATGCGGGATCGAAGCCGCGGCGAGAGCCTATCGTTACAATGCATACCTCGCCGTGGCCGGACGGTTCGGAGCGGTCTATGTGGCGACGGGGCATACCGCGGACGACCAGGCCGAGACCCTGCTCATGCGATTTTTGCAGGGATCCGGTCCCGAAGGCGCACAGGGTATCCCCGCGTGCAGGCCGCTCGGTGCGGGCGGAGTCCGGCTGATCCGGCCCATGCTGGATCTTGCGAGATCTGATGTGGAAACATACCTTTCTGCAAGCGGGCTGGCTTTTTCGGAAGATTCGACGAATGCTTCGACCCTATACAAACGCAATAAAATAAGGCACACCGTAGTTCCCGCCCTGGATGCTTCGTTTCCGGGATGGAAAAAGGCTCTGTCCCTCGGCGCGGAGAAAGCGCGATCGGACGCTGAAAGCCTGTCCGCTTCGGCCAATGCGCTTATTGGCACTGTCCGCAAAGGCAGGGTGAGCATCGATCTTGCCTCTTTCATGGCCGCCCCCGAGGCGATCCGGATCAGAAGCCTGCTGATCGCGGCCGGAAAGGCTACGGGAAAAGAAAGGCTTTCCTGGCGGGCGGCCCGAGCGGCCGCATCGGCCATTGCGCACGGGAGCAAAAGGTACGATTTTCAGTGCGTTCGATGCCGGATCAGGGATGGTGTTCTGTATGTGGCGCGCGCACTTGATTTTCCGCGGTCGCAAGGCTATTTTTTCATCGTCGACGGCGCGGGGAAATGTCGTATGGGACTGCTTAGCCTGTATGCCGAGTGGTTCCACGAAGCCGATTCCGTTTCCGGCCGCGATATGGCAAAACAGCCGTTGCGCGACGGTCTGCGGGGCGGGACCTTCGCTTTCCCCCTGATAGTACGGACCAGGCGTCCGGGTGACGAAATCAGGACCGAAGCGGGGACTGTTCGTGTAGACGAGCTTTTGTCCGCGTGGAAAATTGCCCCCCGGTTGCGGGATGTTGTGCCTGTAATCGAGGACAGAAACGGCATAGTAGCGGTTTTGCCCGCTGCCCTGTATGGTGCGGACTGCCCGCGTGCACGGTTCCGCAAGGGTTTGTGCGACGAAGCCGCCGATATATTCCGTATTCGAATCAAAGGAGCGATGGGCCCATATGGAAAATGACGACAAAAACGGCAGTCCCCAGAAGCGGCCCGAGCAGAGGCCCGAGGGACCTGGGCGGGCGAACAAGGCCGCTCTTGCCGTATTTCTCTCGCTTGCCCTGCTCTTTTCGGCGTTTTTCCTCTTCAACGACACTTCGTCGACCAGGGAAATCCCTTATTCAGCATTTTTAACCCATCTGGAGCTGGGCGAGGTCGATTCCGTCATCGTGATGGATCAGTCCGCCATCAAAGGCACCCTGATCGGAAAATCGGGAGTCGAGTCGCAATTTACGACCCAAATTCCCTATATCGATATGGGACTTATCGACAGATTGCGTGAAAAGGGTGTGAAGGTGTCGGGCGGCTCCAAGGGCGCCACGCCCATCCAGATCTTTCTGGAATTGACGCCCTGGCTTTTCGCGATTTTCCTCATCTGGATAATGCTCAAGCAGATGCAGGGCAACAACAAGGCGTTCAGCTTCGGGAAAAGCAAGGCCAAGCGCTATGTCGAGCCCAGCAAGAAAATCACCTTTGACGATGTCGCCGGGCAGAAAGAAGCCAAATACGAACTCATGGAAGTTGTGGATTACCTCCGCAATCCGCAGAAGTTCGTAAAAATGGGCGCCAGGATTCCCAAAGGCGTGCTTCTCGTGGGGATGCCCGGCACGGGCAAGACCCTGATCGCCAAAGCGGTCGCCGGCGAAGCGAATGTTCCCTTTTTCCACATGTCGGGCTCCGATTTCGTCGAGATGTTCGTGGGTGTAGGCGCAAGCCGGGTCCGCGATCTGTTCGAGCAGGGGCGAAAGAGCGCGCCCTGCATCATATTCATCGACGAACTGGATGCAGTGGGGCGAACTCGCGGCGCCGGTTACGGCGGCGGACATGACGAACGCGAACAGACGCTGAACCAGATGCTCGTTGAAATGGACGGATTCGACACCAAGGACGGTGTCATGATCCTCGCCGCCACCAACCGGCCCGATGTTCTCGATCCGGCGCTTCTCCGCCCCGGACGATTCGACCGTCAGGTAATGGTTGCGATGCCCGACGTACAGGAACGCGAGGCGATTCTCAGAATTCACATGAAAAACATTCCCATCGCTGACGGCGTGGACGTAAAGCGCGTGGCCAAGTCCACTCCCGGCACATCGGGCGCCGATCTCGCCAACCTCGTGAACGAAGCCACTCTTTTCGCCATCCGGAAGGAGAGGACTACCGTCATAATGGAGGATTTCGAAGACTCGCGCGACAAGATACTCATGGGTGTCGCCAGGAAAAGCCTGGTGATCGCCGAAGACGAGCGCAGGGCTACGGCTGTCCACGAATCCGGCCATGCTCTTCTCCACTACTTCCTGCCGAACGCGGATCCCTTGCATAAAGTCACCATTGTGCCGCGCGGCAGAGCTCTCGGCCTCGCGCTTTCCCTGCCCGAAAACGACAGTTATTCCCGTACGCGGAGCTGGCTGACGGATAGAATGGTCATCATGTACGGGGGCTACGCGGCCGAGCGCATGGTATACGGCGAGACGACGACGGGCGCTTCCCAGGACATACGCCAGGCCACGGACTTTGCGCGCAAGATGGTCTGCGAATGGGGCATGACCGAGGATATGGGCCCGGTCGCCTATGGCCAGGAAGAAGAGCCGATCTTCATCGGCAAGGAAATCGCCCAGCACAAGGACTATTCGGAGGACACTGCCCGGCGCATCGATGCGGCGATCAAAAACCTCATCGATGAAGCTCTGGCCAAGGCTACACGGATTCTGGCCGAGGAAAAGGCGAAACTCGATATGCTTTCCGAAGCTTTGCTCCTGCGCGAGACACTTGAAGACAGGGATGTGCGCAAGCTTCTCGGTTTCCCGATAGCAGGGGAGGCCGCCTCGTCCCCGGCCTAGGGACAGGCTGTGCACGGCGCCCGATATGCCGCTTATCGCGATAGTTGAAGACGAATCGCTCGTTTCCCTCGATATCGCGAGAAGTCTGGCCAAAGCGGGCTATGCGGTCGCCGGACCCTGGAATTCGGCCGAAAGTTGCCTGCGTTCCCTTGATGAAGGGGTAAAACCCGACCTTCTGCTTGTCGACATCAGGTTGTCGGGCGACATCGACGGTATCGAACTGGCCCGTACGTTTTCGGAGCGGAATGGACCGGGCGCGGTCTTCATCACTGCGCACTCGGATGATGCGACTCTGGTTCGGGTCAATGCGGCGCAGCCGCTGGGCTATCTGCTCAAGCCTTTCGGCGAGAGGGAATTGCTCGGAACCGTCGGGATCGCCCTTTACCGGGCGGGGATGGAACGCAAACTCAAAGAGAGCGAACTCCGTTACCGGACTCTTTTCGAACGAAGCATTTCGGCGAGATTCCTTTGCGATTCCAACGGTTTCTTTACGGGTATGAATGAGGCTTTCTCCGCGCTCTGCGGACCTTCTCCGACGTCATTCCGCGCACTGCTGGGCGATGAAACGCTGTGGGACAGGATTTTATCGTCGATAGCCGGATACGGGCGCTTCGGCCCCGAAGAACTCGGTCTCGTCACGGATGAAGGCCGGGAAATCAGGGTTCTCGCTTCACTGGCTTCGCTGGGAGAAGAGGGCAAGGGTACAGTTTCGCTGCAGGGCGAACTGGTCGATCAGACCGAAGCGGCCGCTCTCAGGGATGCGGTGGCGCAAGTCCAGAAAATGGAGGCGATGGGCAGGCTCGCGGGCGGCGTCGCCCACGATTTCAACAATGTGCTCACCGCCATTATGGGGCATGCCAATCTTCTCCGCTTTGGACTGAATGCGGATGCTGACCGGTCCGTTTTCGAGGATTTGGACGGAATCATGCACGCGGCCGGGAAAGCGTCGGGCATTACGAAGCAACTGCTCGCTTTTTCAAGGAAACAGCCCAATTCGCCGCGTGATATCGACCTTTCGCACGAAGTCGATGCGTCCGAAAAAATGTTCAGGCGTTTGGCCGGGGAAGCTATCCTGCTCACGGTAGAAAAGGGACAGGACATCCCCGAAGTACGCGCGGATCCGGTGCAAATCAGCCAGACTCTCATCAATCTCGTCGTGAACGCGAGGGACGCGCTTGAGGGCAGGACCGACGGGATCATCTCGATCACCGTCGAAGGGCGAAGCCTGGAGAAACCCCGCCGTATCGGAAACCGGGAACTTGCCTCAGGCAGATATGCCGTGCTGGAAGTGGCTGACAACGGCAGCGGTATGCCGGAATCGGTCGCGGCAAAAGTATTCGAACCGTTTTTCACGACAAAAGCCGAGGGCAAAGGCACGGGCCTGGGGCTCTCCATCGTCTATGCAGCCGCCGTCGCCTCGGGCGGCGCGGTTGGGCTCGAAAC
>Ga0209340_1000840_pt1 | contig 27408 bp, 27 predicted proteins | sample EPASupsiteSAE323_FD_187266 | JGI IMG/M metagenome (GOLD analysis project Ga0209340, IMG submission 187266) | Bioremediated contaminated groundwater from EPA Superfund site, New Mexico - Sample SAE3-23 (SPAdes) (version 2) | ecosystem: Environmental > Aquatic > Deep subsurface > Groundwater >... | reverse complement strand
CGAATCAATATTGCCAATAACATAACCTTTTTCACTTAATAAATCATTGGTTTTTTCCAGAAACTTCATACTTGAAATTCCTTCAAATGATGGATTATTGTCAGGGAAATGTATTCCTATATCACCCAACGCAGCCGCGCCCAGCAATGCGTCCACTATTGCATGTATAAGAACATCTGCATCAGAATGACCTAAAAGCCCTTTCTCATATGGAATCTCAACCCCACCAAGAATCAACTTTCTTTCAGTCACTAATTTATGTACATCATATCCAAATCCAACTCGCATTATAGAACCTCCGGTTCAGTTTATAGTTGACAGTGTAAAGTTGACAGTTAGATGCATTATTCTTGCTATAAAATATAGCTAATGTGATGAATCATAACTTAATACAATAAACTGCTTAAACTTAAGCACAATATCAACAGAAATAATTTTACTATTAATCATTTATAATACTAATAATTTAAACTTATTGCTAACAATTCAAAGGTTTTAACTGTCAACTGTCAATTGTCAACTTTACACTAGCTTAGTATTCGTTTTCCCGCCATTTTAGAATCGCTTCTGCTATTGCAATATCTTCAGGTGTTGTTATTTTTATATTCTCATAGCTTCCTTCAATAATCTTAACCCTAATTCCAAGTTTTTCAACCAGCATAGCATCATCTGTTGCTTCTATATCTAAATATTCGGCATTTTTATATGCTTCCAAAAGTAATCCCTTTTTAAACACCTGCGGAGTTTGAACAGCCCATAAAGTATTTCTCTGTGGAGTTTCACAAACAAATCCATCTTTATCCATAATTTTTATTGTGTCTTTAACAGAAACCGCAGTAATAACTGCATCATATTCCAATGCCCCTTTAACGCTTCTTTCAATAATATCATGTGTAACAAGAGGTCTTGCTCCATCATGAACAAGAACAATAACAGCTTCATCTGAAACCTGTTTTAAGCCATTCGAAACTGAATCCTGCCGTCTTTTTCCCCCAACAACTACTTTTTTTAGCTTTGTATACAGCTTCTTATCTATAATTTCCTTCTCGCAATAGTCCTTATCTCTTTCATTAACAACAAGAACTATTTCATTTATAAGCTGGCTTTCCTGAAATGTTTCAAGAACCCTTACAATAGTTTGCTTTCCAGCAATATCCATAAAAATCTTGTTGATTCTTGAATCCATTCTTGTTCCCTTACCACCTGCAACAATTACTACGCTGCAAAATGTTTTATTTGATATTTCATATTTTTGTTGAAAAGCCAGCTCAATTGTTTGCACACTCATTATATTTCTACTCCTGTTAAATACTCTTAACCCTCACCCTTTTATCCGCCTGAATAACGGGCAAGGGTTGGTAGGGATGAGGGTTATTTATTTTACAATAATATAATACCTTTTACTATCAAATAGTAAAAGGTATTATAGAAAAATCTTTTTGTTTTAAGTTAATTAATATCAGACATTAAATCAACTATGCTATTAAGTTTATCATTTATTACCTGTTCTACCTCGGTCTGTGGCATTTCATTTGCTAAAACCAATTCACTTATTAGAATTTGTCTAGCATTATTAAGCATTTTTCTTTCTCCTGTTGAAAGACCCTTTTCTTTATCTCTGTGTGCCAAGTTTTTAACTACATCAGCAACCTCAAATATATTTCCGCTTTTAATCTTTTCCATGTTCTCTCTGTATCTTTTGTTCCAATTTGTATTCATAAAACCATATCCATTATCCAAAGAAACGAGAACCTCGGTTGCTTTTTCTTTTCCAATAACTTCTCTGATACCAATATCTCTTGCATTGGTTGTCGGAATCATTACTTTGATATCACCCACTGGCATTTTCATAATATAATACTTTTGCTTTTGACCGAGTATTTCCTTTTCTTCAATTGATTCTATAATACCCGCGCCATGCATTGGATATACAATTTTATCACCAACGTTGAACATATTTACTCCCTCCCCAAAAACAATACTCTATGGTTTACCAAACCTTTAAAAATATCATAATTTTTGTCTAACTGCTCTTCCATTATACTATAGAATAATTAAAATGTCAAAAAGAATAAACCAAAAAATCATTTTACTTCAGGCTTTAAAGCTAGCATCCCAAGCGGTGGTATCGTAAGTTCAAGCGAATAAGGTCTTCCCTGCCATTGATATTCTTGAGAATATAAACCTCCAGCATTTCCCTGCCCACTTCCGCCATATACCTCAGCGTCACTATTCATAACTTCCTTATAATAACCTGATAAAGGTACTCCAATCCTATAACCTGAATATACTACAGGAGTAAAATTGCAAACAAATATCAGCATGTCTTTCCAATCTTTTGCCTTCCTAACAAATGATATTACTCCATGGTCTGCATCATGACAATCTATCCATTCAAATCCTTCACTACTAAAATCAAGTTCCCATAAGCATTTTTCGTTATTGTATAATTTATTCAAATCCCTTACATAATCTTGCATTTGTTTGTGCTTTTCATATCCAAGCAAATGCCAATCAAGTCCCTTATGATAATCCCACTCAATAAACTGTCCAAATTCTCCGCCCATGAATAGAAGCTTTTTGCCTGGATGACCATACATAAATCCATATGCAGTCCTCAAATTTGCAAACTTCTGCCAGTAATCACCCGGCATCTTACTAAGCATTGAACACTTTCCGTGCACAACTTCGTCATGTGAAAGAACAAGCGTAAAATTTTCTGAAAACGCGTAACAAATTGAAAATGTAATATTATTGTGATGATATTTCCTGAAAATCGGATCCTTACTCATATATCTGAGAAAATCATTCATCCATCCCATATTCCACTTATAACCAAAACCCAAGCCACCTACATGAGGTGGTTTGCATACCATCGCCCATGATGTAGATTCTTCTGCAATCATCATTATGCCTGGGAAATACTGATATACTGCACTATTCATTTGACGCATAAAATTTATGGCTTCAATGTTTTCTCTTCCACCCCATCTGTTACATATCCATTCTCCGTCTTTTTTCCCGTAATCAAGGTAAAGCATTGAAGCAACCGCATCAACTCTCAAGCCATCTATATGGTATTTGTCAAACCAGAAAACTGCATTTGACACAAGAAAATTCCTTACTTCGTTCCTTCCAAAGTTAAATATCAATGTACCCCAGTCAGGATGTTCTCCCTGCATTGGGTGTGCATGCTCATAAAGTGCAGTACCATCAAACCTTGCAAGACCAAATGCATCTTTCGGGAAATGTGCTGGAACCCAATCAACAAGTACCCCTATATTATTCTGATGGCATACATCAACAAAATACATAAAATCTTCAGGTTTTCCATACCTGCTTGTTGCTGCATAGTATCCAGTTAACTGATACCCCCATGAACCATCAAATGGGTGCTCCATAATAGGTAAAAGTTCGAGGTGGGTATATCCCATTTCCTTAGCATACTTAACCAGTTCATCTGCCAGCTCTCTATATGAATAATAGCTCTCTTCATCCTCCGTTTTCTTTTTCCATGAACCAAGATGAACCTCATAAATTGAAACTGGCTGTTCAAAAGTATTACTTTTCTCACGAGTTTTAATCCATTTTTTGTCATTCCACTTATAATTATTTGTATCATAAACAATTGATGCAGTCTTTGGCTTTAATTCTGCATAAAATGCGTAAGGATCGGCTTTGAGAATTACATCGCCGCTGTTAGTTTTTATTTCATACTTATAGACTTCTCCTTGTCCAAGCTTGGGAATAAATATTTCCCAAACTCCTGAGCTCCCTATACTTCTCATTTGATGGCGTCTTCCATCCCAAAGGTTGAAATCGCCAACAACACTTAAGCGTCTTGCTGTAGGAGCCCAAACAGCAAAATGAACACCGCTTATTCCATCAATCTCACGTATATGTGCTCCCATTGATTCATATATCTTATGATGGTTACCCTCATTAAAAAGATATAAATCATATTCAGAAAATATTGGCCAAAAACTGTACGGATCAACAATTTCTGCTATGTATCCTGTATCGTATTCCAACTCCAAAAGATATTTAAAGAAACCTTTTTCATCTGGAATAATTACTTCAAACAAACCTTCTTTTGCAATTTTGTTCATTTTATATTTTTTTGTCTTATCTTTGGCATCTATAACAGAGATTTCTTTAGCGCTTGGTATGAATGCTCTAATGATAATTTTCTTTGTTGAACTAATATCTGAATCAATATTTTTTGCTTTGATAGCTGCTTTTCCTTTTTTAGCTTCTGTTTTTGATTCTTTAATTTCTACTTGGTGCATTCCAAGAATTGCAAAAGGATCCTTGCTATCCGCGTTGATTATACTGTTAATCTCCTTCGTGGTTAAGGTACCCTTCATTAAAAATCTTATCCTCCTTATTTTTACAAGTAATCTTTCATATTATGTTTACTTAGTAATACTTAGGAATCTGGTGCCATGATATTTTATACTATAAGTTGGGTTTTTACAAGTACCTAATAAATTATTTTTATGTAAACTAAATACTATAGTTGACTGAGTATTTAAAGATAAACAATTTACAAATAAAAATTTACTAAGTATACGCATAATCATCTCAAAAAAAAGTCTACCTAGGTAGACTTTTTTGAGACTTCCAATATTTATCTTTAAATTTCTAATTTATTATATTTCTTAACCATATACTATGTGTAAGCTTGTCTAAAAGCAGGTTAGTTATTGTAGAATCTCCAATCGTTTCTTTTAACTCTTCATATGTAAGGTCTGTAGTCATTACCACTGATGTCTTTCCATAAATTTTACTTACAAACTTAAACAACATATTTGCTTCTTGCTTTGAAATAGGTTGATATCCCATCTCATCAATAATAACAACTCTGGATTCTAATAATTTGTTAAGTTTATACCTGTTATCCGTAGCAGCAGTTTCCGCCTTTAGAATATTCAACAAATCTCTCATTGTAACGAAGCTAACCTTATAACCACTTTCAATTGCTTTACTTCCAATAGCTATTGCCATATGTGTCTTCCCCGAACCAGTAGGTCCAAAGAAAATTACATTATTTGCTTCTTCCACCCAATTCATTGACAATAAATCATCAATCTGTCCTTTCACCATTGGAGCCTGATATGTATAATCATATCCTTCCAGCGATGCATAATATGGAAATCCCGCCTGTACGAGTCTACTTTCTTTTCCATCAGTTTTAATATAGTCAACATCATATGTACTTCCGTCATTGTATAAAACTCCGCTTTGAGCATATGAATCAGAATCATAATGTGGCTCAAGGCAAGCAGTTTTATCGCCAAAACCTATATCAATATATTGCTCTAATCTATTCTGATCTTCTTCTTCAATATTAGTAATTTGAACACCGTACCCAAAATAAGCACCTTCTTCGATTGTTCTAACTATTTCTCCAGAAAAAGAAATAGCGTCATCATTAAGAGAAACTGTACAATCTAGTATACTGCCTGATTCAAACTGTTTCTTGGTAGTTAGGTAAGCACCAGTAATGCTAAGATTTCTAGCAATAGAAAAGTTCCCCTTTTCATCGCAGTCATCTTTTATGCTTGAACCGAGATACGTATTCAATCTGGGATTATTTCTTTGCTCCTGAAGAACCATCATACTCTATCAACTCCTACTTCAAATGTTTGTACAAATATTTTATTCATTTATTGGTGGAAGGTATCCCTGATTAATAAACTCTTCTAATACTCTGTCATCTTTTCCAGCAATTTCTATTATTTCAATTCCATAACCTTCAAGACCTACTTCATTTTGTCCAACTCTTCTAACAATCCCAAAAAAAGTAATACTTTTATCATCAAAAGCTATGATGCATTCTACAGTTTGTCCTATGACTAAAGTTGTCTTAGCTGTAAGAAAAACGCCTTTTTTGCTTAAGTTTCTAATAATACAAAAATGTCTTCTTGTCTCGCCAATTCCTTTTATACTGGAACTTAATTTTGTGTCAAGCCTTGAATCTTTTCTTTTTGTATTCATTTTTCCCTCCTTAATTAGCACAGACAAATTGTATACTTAAAGATTATTTTACCTCATTTCGGTCATTTTTACAACTAAAATATTCATTTTTATCCAATTCTTCTGTCATTCTTGATTATCCTTCCATTTTTAGCTCTTCGCTAAGCTTTTTTATTGCTTTTTTCTCAATTCTCGAAACATATGAACGAGAAATGCCCAGCATTGAAGCTATTTCTTTTTGAGTTTTGCTTATACCATTCATCAAGCCATACCTAAGCTCTATAACAATCTTTTCCCTCTTTTTCAATACTTCTTTCATCTTTTCATACAATTTCTTAATCTGAAGCTTTAATTCAACTTCTTCTGTAACTCCCGGTGCTTCTCCAGGTATAATATCCAATAAACTAATTTCATTTCCCTCACGGTCAACTCCAATTGGTTCCTGAAGATACACTTCATTTTGATTCTTTTTGCCTGCTCTTATACTCATAAGTATTTCATTATCAATACATCTTGCCGCATAAGTTGCAAGTCTTGTTCCTTTATCCTGATTAAATGTACTGACTGCTTTAATCAAACCTATTGTACCAATAGATATTAAATCATCATTATCCTTTCCCATAATGCTATATTTCTTTGCAATATGAGCTACAAGCCGAAGATTTCTCTCTATCAGAATGTTTCTTGCTTCTTCATTTCCCAATCTACATTTTGTCAGCAATTGACCTTCTTCCTGTGCTGAAAGCGGGTGTGGAAAAGAATTAGCATTGGCTAAATAAGACACTAGGATGGTAAATTGTTTTAATCCTGCAAGAATAACTGAACACGATATTAACATTAAAATCCTCCAGGAATTTGGCTGCTATAAATTATATTACCAAAGGTGCCTGAAGGTGCCTGTATACACAAAATTTTTTTAACTCCCTAATCAATCCTACCCGTGGGTCGCTGGATAATGGCTTCTAACCTTTAGATTTCGTTTCCCTCATCTGAAGCTAAGAATCCTGTCTATCTTTTCCCCAGTTTCATAATCTTTCTGGCTATATTGGCAAATGCTGGCGCCGCAGTACTTGCACCTGATTTACCATTTTCTATAAATACAACTGCTGCATATGTTGGATTTTCTCTTGGAAAGTAACCTGCAAACCAAGCATGAGTCTTAGTAGTTTCTCCTTCCTTCCATCCAGTTTGAGCAGTTCCAGTTTTTCCTGCAGTACCACCATATTCCGGAACATTGGCCTTTCTTCCTGTTCCTTTCTCGGTAACCATTTCCATCATCCTCTTAATTTTCCATGCTGTTTCAATTGAAATAATTCTTTCGAATCCTGTTGATTTTAGTTTTTTAACCACTCTACCTTTTGAATCAAGCACTGAATCAATAAGGTTTATTTTGGTTTTAAGCCCATCATTTGCTATCACAGATACAATGCTAGCAACCTGAACAGGTGTCGCAAGCACTTCTCCTTGACCAATTGAGAGATTGGCGATTTCCTTGTTTGATGTAAACTCACCTTCCGGTAATCTTCCCAATGACTCACTAAATCCTTGTTCCTTAATATTTGTATTACTACTTAAGCCAAATTTTTTTGCCATATTAATCAAACTTGTTTTTCCAGCTTTTATTCCCAGCTCAATAAATGCAGAATTGCATGAAACTGCAAATGCGTCCTGTAAAGATAGATAACCATGCTGAGAAGAACATCTAAAAAAGTGTCCATCCAAATCTTTTCCACCATTACAATAAAAGTAATCACTCATAAAAGCTTTATGCTCTTGCAGTGCAGCTGATGCAGTTATAATTTTAAAAATCGAACCGACATTAAAAGGCTTAATTGCTCTGTTAATCAGTTCAGCACCATTTTTATTCAAATACTTTTCTATAGAATCTTGTTCAAAATCCGGTTTACTTGCCATGGCAAGAATATCTCCATTTTGAGTATCTAAAACAACAACAGCACCCCTAATCTCATCTTTCTTCATTTCCTCTTCAACTATTTTTTGTATATGATAATCCAAGGTAAGCTTTACATCGAACTCTCCATTGAAAAAATCTTCATCAATATACCTTGGTTCGAATTCACCTATACAATTCTGTTTTGCATTTGAAATAACCCCAACGGATTTTTCTCTTGTACTATACAAATACTTATCACAGATAATCTCTACCCCACTTTTCCCATGGTCATCCCTTGATGAAATATAACCTATTACATGCTTTGCAAGATTCTGTTCTCCATATCTCTTTCTGCTATCAATAAGAAGAACATTATTTTTTTTTAGTTTTTCTAAAATAGCTGTAGTTTGTTTAGCAATCTCAACAGCCAAAGGTCTTTTGTCATATAAACTATATTTCTTAATACCATTTTCTGAAATCATATTAATAAGCCTTGCTGTATCTTCTTTATTTTTAATAAATTCTGGATAGATAACTGCATATTTAACTGGCTGGTTTTCAACCAAAGGAATCAGATTTCTGTCATAAATAATTCCTCTATTGTTTGAAAGCTTGACTGATAGGAGCCTTTGACCTGATGCTTGTTTATAGTAGCTATTATGAGAAAATACCTGTAAAAAAAAGAGCTTGCAGGTTAAAAAAGTGCTTATTAAAACTATTAAAAATAAAATAAAGCAAATTCTTTTTTTAAATGGCATTTTACACCTCAAAATCGAATTTGCTTTATTTTATGTAAATCAATCTCCTCCATACGAGGGAATTAATAACATATTTAATATTATTCTTCAGGCTCATCCAGTTTATAATCAACTATTACATATTTAATCAGATTATTTTTGGTAGAATAATACAATCCAAAAATCAAAGCTCCTACTACCGGTAATAATGTTGTTATGTAATCAAAATTTAAAAATACGCCTGCTAATAACCCGGCTATTGGTATAATTAATAAATTCAAGCTCAATTTTTTAGCTACATTATCTGTAATCCTGTGTTTAAGCCCAAAAATATAAATTGCAAAATTAGTAGCCGGAACAATACATAAACCTGCAATCAAACATCTTATAAAACCTGTAATACTAGTATTTCCTATAAATTCAAATAATAAATTATTGTTTGTCTCAACCATTCTCTTTAAAAAGAAGCTTACTATACATTCAGTTATACAAAATAAAATAACAGAAAATACTACTTGAAAAAAAGTAATATAAATAAATGAATCTTTCAAGGTCTCTCCCTGTTTATTACTTTTTTCGTTTAGGTTATATTGCTGCTCTTCCCTAGGCTCTTCTTCATCAATACAAATGCTATTATTCAAACTCAACTCGCTAATTATTGTTTCTGCAATATCAATCATGTTTTTAAAATATTCATACTTTGACCAAACAACCTTTTCATCTATTAATTGATCATAAGGTATTGAAAATGAATATGCTTTTGATGATGGAAATGCAATAAACATTCTATTATCAACAAATGAAACCGCAATCCCATTAAATTTTTCATTTATATATAAAATCTTTTCCATTATTGCTGGTGATAGGATATATCTTGCTTCAATCTGATTGGTTGAATATGCAACAAACTTTTTCTCAAATTCAACATTTTCAAGCTTAACAAGGTCTTCCTGTCTCAAATTATTATTCTGCAACCAGTTTCCTATGATATTCCCAAAATTTTGCTGTGCAATATCTGGTAGTACCAATGTTTTCCCCTTAAAACTCTTATTAAATTCATAAACCATAAAAAGTCCATTAAAAACAATTGTAGTTTGATATTCATCCTTAGACTTAACAGCCTTAATGTGGGACATCATGAAATTTGTATGTCCAAGCTTTCCCCAAATCAAATTATCCCCTGAATAATCCTGAACAGATGTAGTATAGATACCACTTCTATAGAATACAGATTGCTTTATATAATCATTTTGAGAATATTTTAAATTTGAATTTATCATACCAATCATCTTTATCAAAAATTCATTTACCAGTATTTTTATTGGTTGAAATTTTTTTTCTTTATCTTTCACTGCAATTAACAAGCTTAATATAAGTAATCCAAATACAAATAAGAGTCCCATCAAAACAATTCCATGCGAAACTATTTTATTAATGAATAGATACAAGCCTACTGAAACAAAAACTAACAGTACAAAAAGAAATGGTGCTGTATTAATTGACTTTTCTTTATCAACCTTTATCATTTCTTCATTTATATAATTTATATCTTTGGAAATTTCTTCTATTATTTGTTGTTTTTGTTCTTCTACCATTCTTTTACCCTCTCCATTTCATTTTCTGTTAGTTTTTATTGAGAAATTTCTTTGGTAAAATCTTCACTTTGTACCGATGCAGTACTCTCAATAATATCATCTGCCCATAACTTATTATTTAATCCCAATTCGTTTATAATTGCACTAATTGTTTCAACCAGATTATTCATATTCTGAAATGAAAACCAAACATTTTCATCTTCTATTAATTCTTCATAGGGTATTTCCAAAGTAAATTCATCTATAGACGGCAATACAGCAAATAATTTATTATCTATAAAGGATATTGAAATACTATTGTATTTTTCATCTAAATCTACGAGTTTTTCCATTATTAATGGAGACAACAAATATCTGGCTTCAATTTGGTCGTTTGAATAAACAACAAACTTCTTTTCAAAAACAGGATTTTCAAGTTTAACCAGCCTGTCATTCAATAAATTATTCTTCTGCAGCCAACTTCCAATAACATCTCCAAAAAAATTTTCTGCAATATCTTTAAGCACTACAGTCCTACCTTTGAAGTTCTTGTTAAATTCAGCAACTAGAAAAAAACCATCAAAGATTAATTCATAATGATGTGACTTACCACTTCCATGTTCATCTTCATATTTTATATGAGACATCATAAATTTCGTATTGCCTAGTTTTCCTTTTACAAGATTACTTCCCGAATACTTATTACCACTTTTGTTAATAAGTCCACTACTAGCAAACACATCTTCCTTAATATATTCATCAACGATATAATCAAAATCTTCATTAATCAAATGCATCATTTTCGCACGAAGTTTATTAACCATTTGTCTTACTGGTTCTAATTTTTTCCTCTTATAACTCTCTATAAATGCAAATACTCCAAAAACAGTAAATATTACTAACCAAACAAAGTTCTCAATATTTATAAACTCTGTTTTTAATAGAAAGACTTCTGCCACTATGCAAGCAATTATTATAAGCAACATAATAAATGGGTTCGGAGTTATGGCTCCAATCCGTTTCCTGATATCATTTATTTTCTGAATATCTACTGAAAGCTGGGATAATAAACCTTCTTTATCTATTCTTGTATTCATAAAAATAAACACCTCTAATTTAATTGTTATATTTTAGGGACTTCCTTAGTAAACTGCTCCGCTTCAAAAAATCTCTCTGGCTTCATTCCAAAAATCGAGGCAGCAATATTCGATGGGAACATCTGAGTTGCGTTATTAAATTCGTTTACCGAAGCATTATAAGCTCTTCTAGCAGCTGAAATTTGATCCTCTATGTCATTCAGAGCAGCTTGGAGTTTAAGGAATTGTTGATTAGCCTTCAAATCAGGATAATTCTCTACAACTCCCCATAAATCTTTAATATTTCTTGTTATATTCCGATCAATATCAATCTTGTCAGACTTGGAAATATCATCAATCATGCCTTTCTGTCTCAATTCAACGATCTCTTTAAGAACACTTCTTTCATAATCCATGTACGCTTTAACGACTGACACAAGATTTGGAATTAAGTCATAACGTTTTTTAAGAAAAACATCAATACTGGAAAATGAATTTTTTACTTGATTCTGTTTATAAACAAGTGAATTGTATGAAAAAATTATCACAACAGCAACAATTACAAGAACTAAAAAAATTAAAAACATATTGACCTCCGCAAGATTAGTTTTTAATATATATATAATTTAAGTATACTACTGTAACCAATTCTTATCAATTAATAGGCTTGCTTTTAAGAGCGCATTTCTTCCGTTCAACCCTCATCCCTTTATCCCTTCTCCCGAACTCGGTAGAAGGGGTTCTACGAAGCAAATCTTTCTTTTTACTTCATCAATGTTTTTTTCAACTTCCTCATTTGTAAATTTTAATACTAGTACATTCCTACTCTCTATTTCTTCTTGCCTAATCAAATCATATTCCTTTATGTCTCTTTTTTTATGAATATTTCCATCAATTTCTATCGCTAATCGTTTTTCTACACAATAAAAATCTGCTATGTATCTTCCTATAGCATATTGCCTTCTAAATTTTAATCCATTCAATTTCCTACTCTTTAATATATCCCATAAAATAGTTTCTGAATTGGTTTTGTTTTCCCTTAATTCTTTTGCGATTTCAACTATATACTTTGGCGTATCCCTTTTCATTTATTTACTCCTTAAAAATATACAAACTCCCTTCTACTAAATTCTCCAAAGAACATCAAATTCTTCCATCGCCCGTTTTAAAAGCCTTTTTCCTTAATATTGTGTATTTATCAACCTTAATTTTCAATGGTATCTGCACTATCATTTGTGCATTTGGTGCAGCATCAATATTTTCTCCGTCTGAATTTCTAATCCATTCGATTATATCCTCAAAGCATTCTCCTTTAGGTGGCACAACCTCAATGCTATCTCCTGAAAAAAACTTGTTTCTTTGTTCTACAGTTGCAATACCAGTTCTATTATCATAGTCTAAAACTATGCCAATAAAATCGTAATCCCTTACATAAGAGCTTGAACTGTAATTATGAGATTCAGTTCCAGGTCTTCCAAAATAAAATCCAGTAGTAAATTCTCTGTGACTCGCTTTTGAAATATCCTCAAGATATTTTGATTTATTGTTTGTATACTTCTCAAGGCTTTCATAATAATCATCCAAAGCCTGTCTATATGCCTTAACCACAGTAGCAACATAAAAAGCACTTTTCATGCGGCCCTCGATTTTCATGCTTATAATTCCAGATTCAACAATCTCAGGTATATGTTCAATCATGCATAAGTCATTAGAATTAAAAATAAAAGTCCCTCTTTCATTTTCAAATACAGGAAAGTATTCTCCGGGTCTCTTTTCTTCCATAAGATAATACTGCCATCGACACGGATGCGCGCACGCTCCCATATTTGATTCTCTTCCAGCCATGTAATTGCTAAGTAAGCATCTACCTGAATAGGATATACACATTGCACCATGTACGAAAATTTCAAGCTGTAAACTTTCTGGAACCTTTTCTCGGATTTCTTTGATTTCTTCAAGTGAAAGCTCACGGGCAAGAATTACTCTTTCAGCACCTATTCCATGCCAGTGTTTCACGGTTTTCCAATTAACATTATTTGCTTGTGTGCTTATATGGAACTTCATTTCCGGCACTGTTTCTTTGATAGTTTCCACCACACCAGGGTCTGAGGCAATAATCGCATCAGCCTTAATATCAGATATAATCTTCACGTATTCTTCAATTCCCTGAATATCCCTGTTGTGAGGAATAATATTCGCTGTCACGTACACCTTTTTTCCCATGGAATGTGCAAATTCAATGCCTTCTTTCATATCATCCACTGAAAAATTATCTGCATATGCTCTAAGGCTGAATTCTTCTCCACCTATATAAACTGCATCAGCACCATATAAAAGTGCCATTTTAAGTCTTTCAAGGTCTCCTGCCGGTGCTAATATTTCTGGTTTTTGCATGTATTATTTCTCCTTTTTGAATTATGTAAAAGAGTCTCTGAGGCTTTTTCTCAAATAAGCGTTACTATTTTTTAACGCTCACTGTAATTCCATCGCCAATATCAAGTATAACCGTCTTTAAATCCGGATGATTTTTTAATTCTTCCAAAAAATTTCTTAATCCCGTTACAGCAGTCCTCTGTTTATGTCTTACCAAGTCCGGTCCATTTGTCATTCCTTTATAAAGAACATTGTCAGAAAGAATAATCCCATCCTTTTTGACCAATCTTACACAATGCGGTAGAAAATCGATATATTTGCTCTTTGCTGCATCCATGAAAATAAAATCATACTCTTTAGTAAGCAAAGGAAGAATTTCCAGAGCGTCTCCTTCAATTATTCTTATGCACGAATCGTATTTACTCCGTTTTACATTCTCCCATGCTATTTGCACCATATCAGGATTCATCTCAATAGTATCTATCCTTACATCTCCACCAAGCACATCTGTCATAAAGATTGACGAAAAACCTATTGCAGTTCCAATTTCCAGAATGCTTTTTGGTTTGGCGGCAAGTAAAAGCAGCTGCAAAACGTCCCTTGCACTTTTCAAAATTATTGGCACCTTGTTTTCTTGTGCATAAGCTTCAAGCTGCTCTAAAATATTATTCAAGATTATCATCCATCCCTAAATTATTTTTTTACGTTTTCTTCTTCCCTCTCCTGATTTCGGGAGAAGGATTGAGGGTGAGGGATTGTTTTCTCAATGAACTTTTGTATTTCTTCTTTAATCGCAAGATAGAAATGGGCTTTAAGATTATTCTTACTTAGTTTTGTTTCAATTATTTCAATTATTTCAAAATCAAGAACATTACTTATTGCAATTTTTACACAATCATTCTCGACTGCAAAAGGAACAACCTCATTTTGCAGCATAAAGCTTGTCTCAAATAAGCTTGCCAAGCTTTTGTCCGGATTAATATCCTTTAAACAAACATAATCTTTATTAAGATGTAAAGCAAGCTCCATTAATGTCTTTTCCTGACTTAACATACCCATCTGAATTAGAAGCTCACCTATTCTCCTATTAAGAAATTTTTGCTGCTCAGCTAATACTATTTGAACCTGTTTTTCAGTTACTATTCCTCTTTTTATAAGATATTCCCCGAATTTTTCCTTACGTCCTTTGAACTCAAAATGAATCGCACCCTTTGCATATGATTCTTTAATAAATTTAATTATCATATTTTCAAGAGAAAGATAAAACCTTACCTCGTATCCCTTTGCCATATTCTTAATTTTTTCATGAAGCTCAAAATTATAAATATCACTAACTGCTATATCAACCATATTTTTTTCAATTTTAAAAGGAGCGAAGCACCAATCAAGCATGCTACTCTTTTTAAATAGATTCTGCTCATTTAACTTAAAGTCAATTTCAGACAAAATAATATAATCAACCTGCAAGTATTCAGCAAGCTGACCCAGCATATCCTCTTCTCCAATCAGGTCAATCTCACGCAATATTTCTCCGATTCTCTTATTACTATTTGTCTTTTGAATATCAATTGCTTTTTTAAGTTCTTCTTTTGATAGTATACCTTTATTAAAAAGAAAATTCCCTAGCCCACATTTTTTTTGTAAAGAAAACATATATTTACTACCTCCTTTAAATGCAGGTTCCTTATCCTCAACTTACTATTTTTTCCATCTGCTCTTGTAAACCTTTTTCGTATTTTTCTTTGTAGCTGATATTTTTGTGGCAGCATTTTTGCTATCATTTGCCTGAATACTATTTACATCATTTGGAGTACTCTTATATGTGCTAATTTTCTGCTCGTTTAATAAGTATGAATTTCTATTTTCAACTGGTACAAGTACCTTTTGCTTTAAACTAGCTAAATCCGTCTGAAGTTTTTTTTCAGCATCATTATCACTTGTTTGACCTAAAATGCTTTGGTTCATATCAATCTTTTTATCAGTGATAAAGAGATAACCAAGTGAAACTAATAAGGTAATAAATATTAATAGAAATTTTTTCAAGATATCACTCTCCAAGGAAGAATATTTTATTGTACTTCATAACACTCGTTAAATAGCGTTGTCCCATTATATCCTCCAAATATTATCATCTTGTTAAAATACATTATTGCTGTATGAGAATATCTTGCTGAAGGGGACACATCTAAATTCAACTTTTCAGAAACACTTGTAGAAAGATTTACAGAATAACATGTATTTGTTAAAGGTGCACCTCCGAATACTATCATCTTCCCATTGTATACTCCCGCAGTATGCATATGCCTTGCTGATATGGAATCCCCGGTAATGGTTTTTTTTGTCACTTGATAGGTTGATAAATCTACCGAATAACAATCACCCAAAAAACCCGCATAATAATTGTATCCCCCGAATATAAACATTTTTCCATCAAAACCAACCGCTGTATGATAATATCTAGCTGATATCGCACTGCCAGCCAACGTTTTTTTTGTAACAATATAGCTGTTAAGGTCTACCTCGTAACAATCGTTTAACCCTCCCTCTGCATATCCTCCAAATACTATCATTTTTCCGTCATATACTACCGCTGTATGCGCATATCTGGCGGATATCGTATCACCGGTCAATGTTTTCTGTGTAACATCATAGGTTTTTAAATCAACTTCATAGCAATCATTTTTATAGTTTCCATCATATCCACCAAATATTATCATTTTGCCATTATATATAACCGCGGAATGTAATACTCTTCCTGATATAGTATCTCCTGCCAATGTCTTTTTTGTTGAAATATATGAATTTAAGTCAACTTCATAGCAGTCATTCTTTCTAGCTGATCCGTCACTTCCACCAAAAATTATCATTTTATTATTGTACCTTACGGCTGTATGTCTGTACCTGTTCGTTATCGCATCACCGGTTATAGTTTTTTCTGCAACCGTAGTTCCAATATCATTTTCAAGGTCCTCTTCAGTTAATCTCTCAAAAACGCTGTTGAATAGTCCCTTGTAATATACGTTATTTGAATCATCTACTAAATAATCATCAAGATTTTTATTTAATTTTTTGTAGTATTTTGCAATATCATAATTTATTGAATACAGTTTAAGGATATTTGGGTCAACACTATCCTTATTTATATCCGATAGTACATTTATTATTGTACCTGACGCAATAGAATCCTTGCCCATATTACCATTATTAATAGAGCTTACTGAAAATATATTTTGAAGGGTAGCCATATCTGTTGTTATGGCAGAATCCTGGGTATCATTTTTTAAATTAAAAATATTTGCAACAGCAAAAGTCGCAAGTATTGCTAATATTGAGATAACAACTGCTATCTCAATAAGAGTAAATCCCTTTTTTTTAATAAATATCCTACACATTATTTCACCTTTTAAACCTTTATATAAGCACTGTAAAAATTTATTCTATTTCATAACAGTCGTTCAACATCGTTGTTCCATCATATCCTCCGAATATTATCATCTTATTAAAATACATTACTGCCGTATGAGAGTATCTTGCTGAAGGTGGATTTACTAAATTCATCTGGGTAGAAACATTTGTAGAAAGATTTACAGCATAACACGTATTCGTCAGGGTTGACCCTCCGAAAGTTATCATCTTTCCATTATATACTTCTGCCGTATGAATATATCTTGCAGATATGGAATCTCCGGTAACAGTTATTCTTGTTACGTTATATGTCAATAAATCCACCGAATAGCAGCCACTTGACAAACCTGTATAATAATTATACCCGCCGAATATAAACATTTTTCCGTTAAAAACAACCGCGGTATGATGATTTCTTTCCGATATGGTATCACCAGTCAATGTCTTTTGTACAACAGTATAACTGTTTAGGTCTACCTCATAACAGTCATTTAAACGACTTGCTCCGTCATATCCTCCAAATATTATCATTTTGCCAGCATATGCTACCACCGAGTGCCCCCATCTCGCTGATATAGTATCGCCGGTCAAGCTTTTTTGTGTAACATTATAGGTTTCAAGATCAACCTCATAGCAATCGCCCAAGCCGCTACTCCCGTTATATCCTCCGAACATTATCATCTTGTTATTGTACACAACTGCAGATTGATATCCCCTTGCAGAAATCGAACTCCCTATTAGAGTCTTTTTTGTTGAAACATATGTTTCGAGATTTATCTCATAACAATCATTTTTATTTGCTCCATCATTTCCACCAAAAATTATCATTTTATTATTGTACACTACTGCTGAGTGCCTGTACCTAGCTGTTATCGCATCACCTGTCATAGTTTTTTGAGTAACCGTGGTTCCTATATCATTTTCAAGGTCTTCTTCAGTTATACCTTTGGAAAAATTACTGAAGAGTCCCTTGTAATATACGTTATTCTGACTGTCAACCATATAATCACCTATACTATTTTTAAGCTTTTTATAATAACTGCCAATTTGTGTGTTTATTCCATACAATTTTAGAGTATTAGGGTCAACAATATTTCCTTCAATGTCTGTCAGCACATTTATAATAGTACCTGATGCAATAGCATCCTTACCAAGACTGCTGCTTGTAACTGCCGCTAAAGAAAATGCATTTTCAAGAGTTCCTATATCAGCCTTTCGTACTAAATCTCCTGCCTCATCTTTAATTCCCTGATAATTAGGCACGGCTATAGCTACTAGAACTGCCAATATTAAAATTACAATTGATATTTCAAAAAAAGTGAATCCGCTTTCGTTTTTTAAAGATTTCAAATTTGAACACCTCAAACATTTATTTCATAATTGAACCGCTTGATATTTTAAAGATAGGAAGCGACATAGAAATAACAACAAAAGCAATTATTATACCAAACACCAATATAAAAGCAGGTTCAATAAGCCTTGTTACTAAATCCATTTTCTTTTCCAAATGCCTATCATAATATTTAACAGCTTTTCCGATTGTTGCATCAATCTGAGCTGAGTTTTCCCCTGTTTCAATCAGCGTTTTTGCAATATTCTTAATATACCTGTTATCATGGATCAATTCATAAAGGGGCTTTCCTGTCAAAATGTCTGCCGTATCTTCTTTGATACTATTTCTTACAACATTGTTGCCAATAGTATTTATTGCTGGTTCAAGCGATTCTATTAATGTCATATTACTCCTAAGTAAGAGACTAAGGCTTTTTAAAAAACCTCCCACCGAGCTGTCAATGATTAATTGATTAATGATGGGAATCTTTAAGATAATAATATCAAGGAGATTTTTGATTTTTTTATTTCTTGGTCCCAAAATCAAAAGTATTATTACTGCAGCTACCAAAAATATTAGCAATACATAATTATTTTTTACACAATCAGCTATTGCAAATATTGCTTTTGTGCTCCACGGAAGAGCTTTTTCGTATTCTGCGAATACGTCTTTAAATACTGGAACAACTTTAATTGACATTACTATAAGATTCACAAACAAAAACAATAGAAGCAGTGCAGGATATGCACAAATTCCAATCAACTTTGCTGAATTTTTATCAATTTTTTCAAAGTATTCAGCCATCTCACTTAAAACTTCAGCCATATTTCCTGAATATTCCCCGGTTTTTAATGCCATCACGAAAATTTCTGGGAATTGATGCTCTCTTTTTTTTACACTTTCACTCAATGAAACCCCTTTATTTATTTCTGTTTTTATTTGAGTAAGTATACTTTTAAATGCCGGATTCATTTCATTGTTCTCAAGAATCTCAATACTTTTTGCAACATTCATTCCCGCTTCAATCAGTATTGAAAATTGCGAGCAAAATTCAGCCAATTTGTTATTTGGGATTCTTCTTTTGATACCAAAATTACCTGCCTCTTCAGCTTTCCGACTTACCTCCCTAAGCATTATTATTGCATAATTATCATCTATGAATTTTTTCCTGATTTCATTTAGGCTGCCTTCTTCGACACCCTTTGAAACCTCTCCGTTTTTCTTAACCTTATACTTGTAGAAAGACATAAAAATAGCCTCACTTTTCTCGGACTAAAATCTTGATAAAGTAATTATTCTTTCGGCAGAAATATTTGAATCTGATTCTACACTTGTAATCTTAACCTTTTCAAATTCACCACTGTCAATCCTTGATGACGAAACTTCAACATTATATGTTTTGCTTCCAATAACCTTTGAAAAATTCATAACCTCCGCATAGGCATGATTACCAACTATCTGGTTCTTGTATCTTTCAATTCCCATTTCTGCAGCATAATGAGCCTGTATATCATTCCTTGATTCAAGAAATGTATTGCTTGTATTTCTGAATTGAAAACCAAGGTAAGTTAAAATAATCAGTACAGGCAAAAAAGTCATAAGAATAAGAATAAATGTGCTTCCCTTTTCATTTGATAAATAATCAGTAAGTTTCAACGGTATCACAATCCCTCAAAGAAATTTTTCTTTCCCAACTCGTTCCTGTAGAATCATTTATCCCTATCCTTAGAATATCCTTTGAATATGAAGGGTCACTCTCCAATGAAAAATCAACAGAATAGTTTTTCGCTAAGATAACCGTATTTTTATATTGGGAATCCTCGTATAAATCTCTATAAATGAAATTATCAAGCTCATAATATACTGTTTTAGTAGTTGGAGTACTACTGTTATTCGATACTTCAACAGCTTTATTGTCTGTTCTAACCCTAACTGAAGGATTATTTTTTATAGAATCAAATACCTGCAAAAGGTATGTTGTTTTCGAACTTGAATCAAGTAATTGTTTCTGTTGCTTGTATTGTAAAACCATATTTGAACAGAAAACAACTATCACCGTAACAATTACGGCGGAAATCCCCATTGCCACAACAAGCTCCATCAATGTCATGCCATCTAGCCCGTCTGATATTGTTCGTTTTCTTGCTTTAACACACCTAATATTTTTCACTTTAATAACCTCAAACTATTGATACCATTTTTCTTAATAAAAAAATTAAAATGCAAGTTCCCCTCCCTTTATTAAAAAGAGAGGGGAAAGATTAAGTCGCTATTTTTACTTGTATATGGGATTACCATTTTCATCTTTAATAATCAATCTATCAGTATCTGCAGATTGGACAAAAACCAGGTCGCCTCTCTTGACAGGCGGTCTAATCTCATAAGTACTTAAAGCTCCAGGGTTAGTCTCCCAAGCAGGGCTCACATTAGCTCTATCAGTTGCATCACCTGTAAAACCGGTAATTGTTCTTGACTGTCCAGCCCCTGTACCAGTCGTAATAGAAATAACACAATCATTATAGTAATCATCATCACGTCCAGCATCTGCCAAATCTATTGTTGATGCTCCTGACGCCACTGTAGCTCCTGTATCAACTGTATTTGCTGTTTCAATATAGTAGAGCATTCCAGCACCACGCACATCTCCCTCATCATTTCCTTTAAACAGGAAGGTTGTTTTCTTTATATTCTTTAGAAAATTAGCATTAGCTCTGTTAACTGTATATCCCGTAACCAGTCCATTAACAGCTAATATTTCCGGAACATTGTCTGAATTAAAAGCTGTATTTAAATTTATTGCCGTGGTCTCAACCATTGGAAGGGCGTTGTATTCCCTCTCATATAATGCTATTGCCTTGTCAGTTGCATTCAAATCTGCCAAAAGTGCATCCCGATATGCTGAATCAGTTACATTTCCATAGTAAAGCATTGCAAGTGTAACAAGAATAGCAAGGATTGTTATAACTATTATTAGTTCCATTAGCGTAAAACCGCTATTATTATGCCTCAAATCATTTTGTCGTTTGCTTATCATCTCCTTTTTAACTTTTGTATACATTAGAATCCTCCTTCAGCTTTATATCCTAAAAATTTTTTTTAAATTTGTGAATTCAATTAATTGTTTAGTATTTGTAAATTGCTTGGTCGCTGGAGTCTTTAATTGTCTGCTTACTAGCTGCTGGATTTGACTGAATAAAAACTAGATTTCCTGCTTTAACAGGAGGCAAAATTTCGTAATCGCTTGTAGCATCAGGTGGAGTAGCCCATTCACTGTTTACAGTAGCTACCTTGCCAACAGTATAACCAGTTATTACCCTTGACTGACCTGCTCCAGTATGATCAGTAATATTAATTATACATCCATTATAATAATCAGCTGTAGCTGGATTAGCAAGTGTAATAGTACCTGCCGCTCCTGCTGTTGCAGTTCCAGTTGCAATACTTGAAACAGAATCAACGTAATAGAGTACCCCTGCTCCTTTGACATCACCTGTTTCAATACCCTTAAGTAAATAAGTAGTTTTCTTGATATAATTCATAAAGTTTGAATTTGTTGCATCAATTGTGTATGCATTAACCGAAGCGGCAATTTTCATTCCTCCTGGTACATTAGCACTAGCAGCTGTTTTTGTTTCTAAATCAAATGTAGCTGTTTCGACTACAGGTAAAGCGCCATATTCGTTTTCATACAACGCAACCGCTGAATCAACTGCTTTCAAGTCAGCCATCAATGCATTTCTGTAAGCATCCTGTCCAACATTCCCATAATAAAGCAGTGCTAATGTAACTAATACTGCAAGTATTGCCATAACAATAATCAATTCCATCAGTGTAAAGCCTTTTTTCTCTCTAATCATTCCTATACCTTTTTTCTCTCTAAACATTATGAATATCCTCCTCTTATAATCATTTGTATCTCTAGTTAATATCCAAACCTTTTTCGACAGATAAATTCATCTCTCCCCCCGAATTAAATATTTTTATATCTATTTCTTTTAAATTTGAATTTTCTGTAACAACAACTGTTCTGTTAAATCCATCTACCACATCATTTGTCGTTCCAACCAAAACCTCTGTATATTTTTTGTTTAAAATCTCTTCTGCTGTGCTTTGAATCAAAGCATTCATTTTTATATTTTTATTATAAATATCCTGCTGATACAAAAGGTTATTAGTCAAACTAACTATAACAGTCACATAAACACATAATATTGCCATTGAAATGATATTTTCCAGTAAAGTACTTCCTTTTTGGTTTATCCTCAAAACTTACACTCCAATCTGAATACCACTGTTGTGTCATTAAGCTTAGTCAATGTTTTTATATCGCAGCTTGAAAATACCTTTTTTAATTGTGTACAGAATATCCCAAAATTCGTATAGTTATCTGATGTTCCATCTATAATAAATAACTTCTCCGAATTCATTTCCATCTTTTTTATTGTCATATCCTCTGACATACTGGTTTGAATATAGCCCAGCAAATCACTAAGGTTTTTAGTATTTTTATTGCCGGTTTGGCTATCTTCGTCTAAAAGGCTTGCTAATTGACTATAATCAGAAGATATCAAATCATATACTTTCTTCTTTTCAGCAAATGCTTTTTCTACGATTTTGCTTTGACCTAAAACTGAATAGTACTCGTAGGTTCTAAAAGCTCCAGCAAGTAATAAAAAGGTCACTAATATAAAAACTCCGTATGAAGCAATTTTCCCAGTTTTATTTATAAAATCAGTCCACCCAGCACTTATTCTGCCTTTTGTTCCATCTTTATAAGCAAGTGCAATGCTGTTATTGAATAATGGTTCTTCCTTCCCTCCATATACCTTAATAATCTTTCCCTCTACACCCATCAGGTAATTGAAGTATTCTGCCATCCCACTTATAGAAAATATTCCGCCTGTGTAATAGATGCTCATGCTCTTTGTATTCTTCGAATTTTCTCTGGCAAAAGTATTTATTCCATTAATTATGTTTTCTGCATACAACCCTAATTTGGAAACTATAATATCATACTTGGGGTCTTCCTGATCAGCTAGCGTAAATTTCATAAAATCCTTAAATTTAATGCTCTCGTCAACTTTATCTTTCAATTCCTCAATAATATCTACTACGCCTTTTTTCATAAAACTTGTCTTAAGAACTTTTTTCCTATCAAAGAACATCAACTGAATACTACTATAACCAACGTCTATTATCACAGAATTATCAGGAGCGATATCATTATACGTGAAACATTCCATATAATAATTTACATCTTCTATACCAACCTCCTTAAAAAAGGAGCTTAATATATCCAGTTCATCCTCATTTATTACTGTAAGAAGAATATCAAGAGCATTGTTAGTCTTTTTTTGAATTATATGATTATCCCTATAATTTTCTCCAAGTATTTCACTTGTACCTATTTTCTCCTCTCTTTCAAACAAAAGAGCATTTCTTAAATCCTTGCCTCTTAATCTATCAATTTTTATGCGTCTAGTTCTATAATCCTTAAAAATAACATTTACTTTTGCAGATTTAAGCTTATTAATATTAAGGAAACGCTTAAGCTGCTGTAGAATCTGTTTTGCATTATTTTCCACAACCTCAATTATATGCGTTTTAATCACTTTATCATTTTTAATTACCGCAATCTTAATTGCGCCTTTTCCAATATCTAATCCTATTGTTTTTGGCAAGAATACCATTCCTTTAAAGAGATATTTCAATTTCAACTTTGCAAGTGCTCATAGCACTATCTATACTGGCAAATTTAAATCCTTCAACAGAAATCTTCTCTTTTGTGTTAATCTGGATTTCTCTAATATAATCACAAAAGCTCTTATATGAACCTGTAGCTGTAATAATCAATTTTTTCCCAAGATTCTTCTGATTAATGGTCTCTACAGATTTGTCTGTATCACCAAGTCCTTCAATATCAATCTTTTTTACAGTTAGTCCTGCATTCTTCCCCGTTTGCTCCAAATAAACAAGTATTGCCGGAATATCAGTAACGCTGCCTTCTTCCTTGTTTATTCCAGCAAGTGCATTTTGGGTCAATTTATCTGCATTTTTAACAAGTACCGGAGTTTTTCTGCCTATTTCAGATATTTTAGTATTCATATTCATTACTTGCTGCATTTTCAAGTTAATATCATCCTTGGTTTCATTCAAGGCAATTCGGTTAATAGGAACCTTTAAATAACCAAAGCTTGACTCCATCATCAGCAAACCCGCAATGAAAAATAAACAAAAAATTATTTTTATAATTAAGCTCTTAATATTTTTACCTGAGCTGGTTTTCATAAAATCTAACCTCTCTTTTTTTCTTCTTGAGGTTTATAAGCTTTTTATTCAGCGAAAATTGATTTCACCTCATCCAACGAGGTTATTCCACTAAAAACTTTCTGAATTGCATGATGTTTAATGCTATTAAATCCAGTAGTGTTTAAATATTCTTGTACTTCAGCAGATGATGCCTTATTTATGAGAAGTTTTTCAATTTTCTCGTCTTTTTCAAACAACTCACAAACTACTTCCCTTCCAAGATATCCGTTATTACACTTACTACATCCACAGCTTTTAAAAATCTTAATATCTTTTTCTAAAGGTTCCTTTATAGTACTTCTTATATACTCAAGGTCTTCACTACTAGGAGAATATTCTATCCTGCACGAAGTACACAATTTCTTTATCAATTTCTGTGAAATAACCAGAAGTAAACTAGCTGCGAAATTATACATGTCAATCCCCATTGAATTTACCCTGTCAATTGTCTGAACAGCTGAATTCGTATGTAGAGTTGTCAAAACAAGATGCCCTGTCATACTAGCTTCCAATGCAATAGATAATGTTTCTTTATCTCTTATTTCTCCAACCATAATTACATCAGGGTCTTGCCTAAGAACAGTTCTCAAGGTATTTGAGAATGTTACACCAATAGCATCATTTATACTGATTTGATTCAGTCCTTCGATTGTTCTTTCCACGGGATTTTCCAATGTAATTACATTAGAAAAAATGCGGTTCAAGATATGCAAAGTGGTATATAGAGTTGTTGATTTTCCCATACCAGTAGCACCAGTTACAAATATTATTCCATTCTTGTGCCTGATATTGTTTTTTATAAGCGAAACTTGATAATCGCTAAACCCAAGTGCCACCAATTCCTTAATTTGCTCATTCTTATTTAAAAGCCTTAATACTACTTTTTCTCCATAAGCAATTGAAACAATCGAAACTCTTATATCAAATAATACACCATCTTTGGCTTTAAAATCCGAAATATGACCATCTTGTGGTCTTCTTTTTTCCGTTGTATTAAGATTTGCCAGAATTTTAATCCTTGAAACTATTTCTTCATATTCTTCTTTAGGTATTCCAATTTTACTTAAAACCATTTGCCCATCTATTCTATATCTAATTCTAACCCTATTCTTAGTAACTGGCTCAATATGTATGTCACTACTGTTCCTTTTTATTCCCTCTTCAATAATAAAATCTACAAGCTGGGGAATATTTTTTCCAAAAGAAACTTTTTCAATATAATTAGAATCTAAATATTTATTTATTTGATTGACAAAAGAAATGAAATACTTAACAGAAAAGTTGTTTTTTGATGCAATAGATTCAATACTTGTCTTTAGTTCAAAATTATTTATATCATCTATTGCTACTTTCAAGACCTTTTCGCTTAATTCAAAGGGAACAAAATTGTTTTTAGTCATAAAATCGAGGGAGAATATCTCGGATAATTCCTCCGACATTACCAATCCCTCAAGCATAACATATTGTTTATCTAAAAATTCGGATAACTGATTAAGAACCTGTTCCTGATCCAAGAAACCAAGCTTATATATTATTTCGCCAATTTTTAATTCTTTGTGTTCACTTTGGTATGAAAGAGCCTCTTCTATTTTTTGATTTGTAATTAGATTTTTTGAGATTAGAAACTCCCCAAACCTTTTTCTTAAGTTGTTATACACATTTTTTCTCCAGTTGCAGAAGTTTACATAATATCTTTAACTATACAATATGAACTATACCAATTATAACATATATTATTTAATTTAAACATATTTTTTTACACTAACCTCGATTTATATCGAATTTTGTTTAAATATGTAAACTGTTTTTTATTGCTCTATCTTAATATTCTTAAAATGTAATAATAACCTTATATCCGGTATCTGATAAAAAGCTCCATTTCAATGAAATGGAGCTTTTTATCAGACTGATTTTTATTCTTCTTTTTTCTCTACCACGGCAAGTGGTTTACTTTCAACCTTTTCAATTGCTGATGGCTCTTTCTTAACTACTGCAGTACTACTTGATTTTTTTTCAAATAAATCACTTAATGTTAAATTCATTTCTTCTTTGTGTTCTGATGGAATTTCTTCTTTAATTAAGCCTCGATTTGTATTGCCATTATTTTTAGGTTCAACTTCAATAGCTGGCAGCAGCTCTTTTATGCTCAAAGAAATCTTTTTCTTCTCCATATCAATTTCTGTTATTTTTGCTTCAACTTCTTGATTAATAGTCAGAACTTCCTGCGGTTTGCCGATTCTTTTGTTCGCTATCTGTGAAATATGAACCAACCCTGTCAATCCTGGTGCAAATTCCACAAACGCTCCAAATGGCATCATATTTACAACTTTTCCTTTAACTACATCTCCAATTTGATAATTCTTTATTCCCGATTCCCAAGGATCATCCAGTGTCTTTTTATAGCTTAGGGAAACTTTTTCCTTATCTTTATCAATATCTATTATTCTTACTTCAACTTCCTGCCCTTCTTTAACAACTTCTGATGGATGCTTTACTCTTCCCCATGAAAGCTCAGAAACATGAATCAGACCATCAATTCCACCAATGTCAACGAATGCACCAAAATCAGCAAGCCTTTTTACAATACCTTTTACTGTCTGACCAATACTTATTGTTTCCCAGCATTTTTTCCTTGCTTCTTCTTTTTCTTTTTGAAGCACAGCTCTATGAGAACCAACAACCTTTTTCTTTTGCCTATTGAAATCAATCAACTTTATCATTACAGTCT
>Ga0209340_1000839_pt1 | contig 27417 bp, 26 predicted proteins | sample EPASupsiteSAE323_FD_187266 | JGI IMG/M metagenome (GOLD analysis project Ga0209340, IMG submission 187266) | Bioremediated contaminated groundwater from EPA Superfund site, New Mexico - Sample SAE3-23 (SPAdes) (version 2) | ecosystem: Environmental > Aquatic > Deep subsurface > Groundwater >... | reverse complement strand
CGATGAAGTATGAATTAGACCAAAACGAATCTCCCCACAGGAACTCCTTGGTTTGTGGAAATTCTTGTCGGAGTCTTCTGGCAGTGACGCCCTTGATTACATTCACGACGTTGGATAAGTTGGTTGTAGGTGTCGCAGTGAACAGTATATGGAGATGATCTTCAGCGGGATCTTGTGCAAGTATTTCTATTCCAAGTTCATCCGTCAAACTCCATATAATCTGTTTTAGCCTCTCTCGAATCGCTTCGTCATAGAGTGCTTTCCTCCGGTACTTGATGACTACTACCAAGTGATTGTGGAGTGAGTACACGGAGTGCGCAGACCTGTCGAGCTTATACTTCATTGGACTTACCAAAAATATACGTATCGCATTATTAACTTAAATAGTTATTGGAGAGCATAAACTAGGGCAAAGGACTCCGCTTTCATCCCCACCCTGAAGGATGGGGACTTCCCGCTTCGTCCTTCGCAATCCTACTAGTTAAAGATCCCTGCCAGGAACGAGATCGCAGCCCGTGCAGCGGTAGCAGCCCGTAAGGGCAAGAGCCCCGTCCAGGCCGTTTCTGTCCAGAGCCTCCTTCAGGTGCCGCGCCAGATCCAGCAGTCGCTCTTCTGAGGGCCTCTCCATCCGCACTTCCTGCGCCCGCAGGGGATGAGGATAGACCGCCCGGAGGACCGGGATGATGCCCTTATCCGTCAGCTTGTCGATGCTCTTCTTCAGGGTCTCATCCGACTCGCCAAGACCCACAATGATATTAGTAAAGACCCGGTTTTTCCCGAATACCCCTACCGCCTCCACAAGAGCGTCCATTATCTCCGGGAAGGATATGCCCGGGCAGACCTGCCTGAATATATCGCGTTCCACGCACTCAAGATTGTACTTAACCTCCGCAGCCCCAGCATCCTTGAGGATCTGGTTGACTCCTGGAAAGGGACTGATGGACACGCCTATCGGCACACAAAAACGAGAGAGGTCCCGGACGATGCCAGCCACCCGTTCAGCCTCAAGGCGGGGCGAGGCCTCGACGCCGCTTGTGAGAGAGATAGCTCTCATCTTGCCTGTGCTGGCCGCCTCCTCCACCATCTGCAGGACTGTCTCCTTCGACTTTACGCCGCCGTGAAGCCTTGGAACGGCACAGAACCTGCAATCGTAGATGCAGCGCTCCGAGACAGTTATGTAAGCCTGCTCAGGGCAGTGCAGGAGAGGCTGCACCAGCTGTCCTCTTGCGACCTCCTGCTCACCCGCGAAGATAACTGCATTATCAGGACTGCTTTCCAGGCGGATGGGCGATGAAGGCACCACGGACAGACGCACCACATGTCCCCCGGACTGGAAGAATATCGACTGACCTCCAGCCCCAGGGCCGGCTGTGGAGGACCGACCAGATTGAAGGGGCTTGTCCAACTGCACTGTTCCTATTGAGAGGAGACTGGCCTTGGTCTCAAGATCCATAACACCTCCTTTTCCCTCTTGACTTAAAGCCATGATCCCAGCTTAGGAGACTGTCACCACATTGCTCTGAGCCAGAAGCGGTCGGTTGATGTCATCTTGGAACATGCGGAAGTCGTACTGTCCTGGGGTGGATGGAAGCTTCCAGACCATGCTGCCGCAACTCCTGGCCCCGATGGACTTCTTTCCAAGATCGAACTTGTCAGGTCTAGTCATGCCGTACATGCCTATCACCCCGGATCCTGAGAGTGGTGCTCCCCAGAAAGTCACTGTAACCGTTCCGCCCGGAGAGACATGAGATGGCTCAGCCACCACCTTTTTGCCGTCGGTTTTTTTGACCGCTACCCCATTGCTCGTGACCACTGGCTCGGACTCTCCGCCGAAATACATCTTAAAGACATAGCTTCCGGCGTCAGATGTGGTGAACACGACAGATCCCTTCTCCTTGCTGCCAAGCATCTGGCGAGACTTCAGATCTTGAGATCCTGCCGGGTACATGCCGATCCAGTCCTCTTTGCTGCCGTATGCTCCCTGGAAGGCGACGGTGATCTTCTCGCAGGTGTAGACCGTCTCTGGAGCCGCAGAAATGATTGGCACTGTCACATTGAATGGCAGGCTGATCAGTTGTGTGCCGTTTTTGTCATGCATGACCAACCGATAAGACCCCACTGCATCTGGGGCGATGAGGCTCATATCACCTGAATTGTTCTGACCCAGCAGGATATCATCCAGCCGATCCTTCTTGTCGGAAGCCGTGAGTTCTACCCAAACCACCTTGCTGGCCGGGGCTGTGTAGTTCAGATCCACTCTGCTGCCGGGAAGATAGCTCTTGCCGAAAATCTGCATTGCAGCACCGCCGGGACCTGTTGACCGACCTGGGACGCGGACCGGCGCAGCTTCAGGATAATGGTCCACACTTGGGCCGCCGGGTATTGATAGCTCCGAATCGCAGATCTTATTGCCCTTGCAGCCTTCGGAGGGATCATTGAAATCGCTGTAGTTGTTGCCGATCCTGCCGTTATCCCAGTTATTGAGGCTGTCGTCGCGGGCATTTTTCTGGTTGGAAAGGTTGTTTTGATAAATGGAATTGTTGGATGTTACAGACTCTGTTGATGGCATGCTGTTATAGGATATGACTACACCCTTTCCTTTTGACTGAACGTCACTGCTGGAGCTTAAGTAGGATAGATAGATCCCCTTCTGGTTTCCTTCAAAATCGTTGCTGTGCACAATGTTGTCTCGACTGTTGTCTACCACAAGCGCACCGTCGCTGCCAGTTGCATAGTTTCCCTCTATGAGATTGGCATGGCTCTCCTGCAGATTGATGGCATCAAGTCTGTTGTTAAGGAAGACGCTACCAAGAATCCTGTTATTTTCGCTTCCTGTCAGCTTACAGCCATAACGATTATCGCTGACCTTATTCTGTTCAAGCCGATTCAGGCTGGAGTTCTTGAGCAAGATACCATAATTGCCGTTTCCCTGGAATACATTTCCTGAAACCGTATTATTGCTGACCTCCTGCATCAGAATTCCGACATTGCCGCAGCCGCTGGCCATGTTATTCCTGATGATATTGTCGTCGGACAGCACAAGTATGCCTGCATCTCCAGTCCAACCGCTGGCGCTCTTGGCCCATAAACCATCTAAGATTACGCCATCAGCCTTGATGGTTATGGCCGAACTGCTCTCAGATTCCACGCGAGGAAGGCCGTCCTTGGAGCTAATGCCTTTGAGGATTATCGTTTTGTCAATCACCAGGCTCTCCTGATATACGCCACCGTTGATCTCAATCGTCTCACCGGGAGAGGCGACATTTATTGCCAACTGGATTTGCTCACCCTGGTTGACACGGACGACTGCTGTCGCGCATCCAGCCAATAAGATGAATGCAAACAATGTACAGAGAAGCCCGAGTGTCTTTTTTGGCATGCACATCATAAATACCAACTGAAACTCTCGACTATATAAATTGCCAGTTTTTGCAGAAGGAAGATTCATGGCCCAGCAGGGAGTTTTTTAACTATGACGACAGAGATAGACAAAGGGAGATGGGATGGAAATTAACACTTTAGCGCTCTTCTTTGTGTATGCTTTTACCACGATATTCATCATAGTCAACCCCATCGAGGCCACCCTCGTTTTCGTGACCCTCACAACAACCCTTAACGCGCAAGAGAAGAGCCGCATCTACAGGCGCGCTACTATTGTGGCATTGGCCATAGCCCTCATATTCTCGGTAGGAGGAAACGCCATACTGCGACTGTTCGGCATCACGGTGGACAGCCTGCAGGTGGCTGGCGGAATACTGCTGTTTCTTGTGGCGATAGACATGCTTAGAGGAGTTCGCCAGCAAAAGAAGATCACTGAAGCAGAGATTCTGGATGCCAATCAGAGGGAAGACGTATCCATATTTCCCCTGGCCATACCTCTCCTAACCGGACCCGGTGCTATAACCACGGTTGTAGTGCTGATGGGTGCGGCAAAGGACATTCCTGAGAAAGGAATGGTGCTGCTGGCCATCGTCCTCACGTTTGTGGCCACATTCATCATCCTGAAGTTCTCTGAGTATATCGATCAAGCTATGGGAATCACAGGAATCATGGTCATGACCAGGATCATGGGTCTGATATTGGGAGCAGTATCTGTGAACTTTGTGGCCGTAGGCGCCTGGAACATTTACCGTACGATGGCAGGATCATGAAGAAAAGTAATAGTGAGACTGAAGAGAGGGAAGCATTCCTGCAATGGTTTACAGAGGAGGTTCCCGATAGCCTGTTCTCACAGATAGCCGCCCAGGTTCTATTCAGATGCCTGGACTGCGGGGAGTGCTGCAGGGGTGAGGGATATGCCCTGGTGGATGGTGAAGACATACTGGTGATAGCAAACGCATTGGGCATCAGTCGATCCGAGGCTAGGGCGAGGTTCACGCAACCCGATCCTGAAAAGAATCCAGGATGCAGGATCCTTAAGAGCACAGGGGCCATGAACACATGCTGCTTTCTTGATGTCGAGGCCAAAAAGTGCAAGATCTACATCAATAGGCCTCGAATATGCCGGACATTTCCAATGCTCAATGCAGATCCACAAGCAGACGAAGCGATCTGCTTTTACTCAGACTGCCAGGGGACGCACCTGTTCGCCAGAATGATTCAGGAGAGGAGATTCGATCCCAAGGTACAAAAGGACATGGCCGGGCTCATAGATCAGCCTGAGAGGCTTTTAGCCTTGAGGATATCTCTATTCGTATGGCTTCGGCGAATGCTGGGCAAAAATGAGGAGGCGGATCAAATCTGTCGCATCGCAGGAGTGAGACCGTCGCAAGATGAGAGCGCATTTGAGAGCGATTGCCTGGCCTACTTCTTCATGACCATGAAAACGGAAGGCCTGGAAGAGTATCTTGAAAAATGAGCTACCTTGACGAGATCAAACGGCGCGGAAGAGATGCAAACCCCTTCTTCTCGTTGATGGGAATTGAGATTGGCCCCTATGGCAATGGCAAAGCCGAACTCCTCCTAACGGTGAGGCCAGATATGCACAACGGGGTCGGATGGTTGCAGGGCGGCCTCTAGGAACAGGCATCGCAACCATATCAGAGAGCACATCGTTCCTGCAAGGTGTGAGACACGGCAGGATAACTGCCAGAGCCCAGGTTGTCAAGGTTGGCAGAAGGGTGGCTTTTGTGCAGGGGCAGGCATTCTCAGAAGACGAATCGGTCCTCACAGAAACCAGGGCCTCCTTTGCCATAATTTCCAGACGGCAGTAAAGCTGCCGACAATTCCGGCAGCTAACGCTTGGCTGGCAGAAACCCTGTCATGCCGTGCTCTCCAAGCTGTAGCCTCCGAACCATCTCTCCGGCGCTTTGGGCATCCTCTGCTAAGGCTATGACCCTTGTTTTGGCCAGAACGGTCCTCTTCCCACAGGGACAGGTCCTGGTCTTAGAGTCTTTCGGGGCGTAGAGGTGGCGCCCACAACTGCACCGGAAGACTATGAACATCAAAAGAGAAGGGGGTTTCAGGCAGCAGGCAGCAGTATGGCATTGATGACGCCATCCTGGCCGGGCCGGTTGGTTATGCGGGCGTCTCCAATCTCAGTCTTGATGACAGCGCCCCTGGTAAGGATGTTCCTTCTCATGTAGTGCAGGTTGGCCTTGTTGTCCTTGACGGTCTCGACCTTGACAATCTTTGACTGCCCGGTCACTGGATCGGCAACTGTGGCCATATCGCCGCGCAACATGCGCATCTTCTGATTTCCGCCCTTGGTCTCGACCTTCTTTACCCTGATCGCTGCAATGGTGGTATCGCTCTGTTCTCGTCCTATCTCGTACTTTCTCTTGCCCCTGGCGGGAATCAATTTCCCACCTGTGGGCTTCCTTCCATATTTGCCTTGCCAACGCATATTACAATTCCTCAGATCGCAGGACCTCTTTGGTGCACGGTATTTAATGGTTGTGGTGTCCCACTTCCGCAGTCCGAATTCGTCTCACACCAATTGCTTGACCATGTAAGGCCCGTGGAGATCGTATCCCAGTCGCCGGTAATACCCTCTCGCTCCGATGCCGCTTGTGACCTCCAGGCGGCTGTAGCCTGCCTCCCTTGCCAGGGCTTCGGCCTCTTCAACCAGCCTCTCACCGTAGCCACGGTGCTGCCAGCCGTCCTTTCGACTGCCGATGGGTAGCATCGGCCCGTAGACATGCAGCTCCCTCACACGGGCCTGGTCTGAGAGCCTCAGCCGCAGGAATCCCACAAGCGACTCATCCTGACCTAAGAAAGAGATAAAGTGCTCATGGCCTCCGCAGGCCTCGTAGGACTCGTGTGCAAGCTGCACGTCTCCGCCAATCACCCGGCGCAGTCCCACCTCCCGGCAGCGTATGCATCTGCACCGTCCTCCTCGCGCGGCAAGCCTCTGCTGGGCTATCTGGCGGAGATTGGACTTCTTGACTCCCGCCACGATGAGAGAAGCCGGGATGTCTCTTTGCACTCTTTGTAGCCGAACGTAAGGTGGAAGAATCTCCTTGATGCGGGAGACCAGATCAGCCGCATCATCATCGCCAAGCGGCGTGTACTCGCCATTCCGGTACTGCCGGAACAGCTCGGTGCCCTCCACCACGAGAGCAGGATAGATCTTGAGGTAATCAGGACGAAAGCGGCTGTCGGCGAACAGCTCAGTGAAGACATCCAGATCCTTCTTGGGCGAGGAGCCTGGCAGTCCTGGCATCATATGAAAGCCAACCTTGAGCCCAGCCTCACGCAAAGCGCAGTTGGCTTGCACTGAGTCCTCGACAGTGTGACCCCGCCTCATCCTCACCAGGAGATCATCGCGAGTGCTCTGCACCCCCAGCTCCACCTTGGTCCCCCCTAAATCGAGCATCTGAGAGATATCTGCAGGTCGACAGTAGTCCGGACGGGTCTCGAATGTTGTGCCAATATTTCGCACTGATGCCGTCTCATTGGCTGCAGCTATTTCCAGAAACGACTGGCGCACTTCAGGCGGCTTGCCGCCTGCTGGATAATCATTCATAGCCTCCAGACAACGCCGGACGAACCAGTGCAGGTAGCCCAGAGGACGAGCTGTTATCGTGCCGCCCATGATTATTAACTCGGACTTGTCCAGGGGATGGCCGATCTCGTCCAATTGAGAGAGTCGAGCAGTCACCTGACGATAGGGATCATAATCGTGCTGTGCGGCTCGCAGAGCTGCCGGTTCGCGACCTGTGTAGCTTTGCGGAGAGACGCACGAAATGCCGCCTGGACAGGGAACGCAGGTTCCATGCGGACAGCGGGCCGGAGACGTCATGGCAGCAATGACAGACACACCTGAGAGTGTCCGAGTCGGCTTTCTGACAAGCATCCCGAGCTTCTCTCTTTCCATCGGACGAGCTGCACCGAGGATATCTGCATTGCTGGGCAGCGTCGGTAGGACGAGACGCGACGAAGCGCCTTTCTTTGCCTGCTCAAGATCGGCTTCAGACCTTATCTGCCCTCTTAAAATGGCATCGACTATGGCCCTCAGCTCTTCAAATAGGGCTTTTTCATCAGCCAATGCTAGAAGCGAGCCTCTCATTGAGTGTCAGACCGCCACTTGCAGGCGCAAAATATCGCGTGCAACTTCAATCAGTCTCAACCCTGCCTTCCGCCTGAGCCTGAAGATACTGCTGCTCGATCTGCTCAGAGAGGTTGCAGCGCAAGAGCCCTGATACAAACATTCCTGCGATCAAGACCTGCTCTTTGGACAGATCCTGCAGCGCGGCTTTGAGACTGGATAGCGCTTGCTCCTCGCTTGCCGTGGGAGATTCGAAGAGAGCCGTTTTCATTTTATCGCCGATGGCAATCATGTCTTCAGACGGGATGTCGAAGAAGCCGCGCACGATCTCCAGGACAATGGATTCCTCGTTAGGTTCGAACATGTCTTGACCTTTAGGAGATGCACAATGAAATACGTTTGGCAGCTACAATAGCTCGCAGAGATAAAGCGGCTTCTTTTTGCCCAGTTGCCTTATGGCCAGACCGTCTTCATCTATGAGCAGATAGGTGTCCGGCGTCTCCAGGCTAGAGAGTTCGCTCTGCTCGCGCATAAAGCAGCCGGTGTTTACTGCCAGTGGACCGCCTTTTTTCTGAAATATGCCCGCACGGTGAGTGTCCCCATAGATGAAGCAGTCAACTTTGCCACGGTATCTCTCGCGAATGAACTGCAGTATGGCCTCATACTGCCCTTCAACAGACGCCATCCGCTGATGTGATGATACGCAGGAATTAAATCTCAACAGCAGGCGGGAGGCCTTCCAGAGGGAATCCTCAAACGAGACCATCTCACCGATGCTGGCTGAACGATAGATGCTCTCGTAGGTGTAGGTCATCATCATCTCTCTGTCGGAGAGAAGGGGCTCTCCACCAGAGATGCGACGCAGCCTATCCATGATCTGCAATGTGAAGGCCTGGATGCCATCGAGATGATGGCCGTGAGTGAAGAGAAAGGTCCTGTGTGAGCAGCGGGTTTTGTATGTGGGGTAGAGCATTTCGATATCAAGGCCTGCAATGGTTCTGTGCCACCTCAAAGCCGGAACGAAAACTGGATGCAGATCCCCGTGCGCAGCCCTATCCATAAACTCTGCCTCTTGCTTTTGAACCACCAGGTGATGATCATGATTGCCAATCACGTAGCGAATTGAGATATCCATCCGGGAGAGCCGTTTGAGGAATGGTAGGGAACTGCGCACAGCGTTCTCAGGCCGGACCCTCCAGAAATCAAAAATGTCACCCAGGAGAACGACCTCATCGCAGCCGCACATAAATTCCGATATCTCTCGCATCAACTGGTCTACCTTTGTCTGGCTCTTGAGAGTCGATGAATCCAAGCCGAAGTGTGTATCAGAGATTATCAGAGACGCCATAATTTCCCCACGTGCGATTCTTTATTACTGTAGATATTTAAAAATATTGTTAGTCGCTGAGCAAAAGACAAAAATATGTTCTAAAAAAGCCAAACATTGAAATGATAGACATCGCCATTCCCAAGGGCAGCCTGCAAAACCAGACTCTGCAGCTCTTCGAGCAGGCAGGTCTCGAGGTAAAGAGAACCGAGCGGGAGTACAATGCCCGGATTGAAGACCCCCGGATAGGCAAGGTCAAGATCCTTCGACCCCAAGAGATACCGGGATACGTGGCTAAAGGCTACTTCGATCTGGGCATCTCCGGAACTGACTGGATAATGGAATCCGGAGCCGTGGTGGCCCATGTGGCAGATCTGAACTACGGCAAGACCGGGCCTGGAATTGTCAAGCTGGTCGTGGCAGTACCCGAGAGCCTGAACATCAACTCCGCCCGAGACATCAAGCCAGCAAGTCGCGTCTCCACCGAGTATCCCAACCTCACCCAGGCATTCTTTTTGAATCTGGGAATACCGGTGGACATCCAGTTCTCCTTTGGAGCGACTGAAGCCAAGGTCCCGGAGCTGACCGATGTGGTGGTCGATCTCACAGAGACCGGCTCTACCCTGAAGAAGAACGGCCTGAAGATCATCGATGTGATGCTCAAGTCCACTTCCGAACTGATCGCCAACAAGAAGAGCTGGGCCGACCCGGTGAAGAGAGAGGAGATCAATGCAGTTCACACGCTGCTCTCTGCGGTTATTAAGGCCAAGGGAAAGGTGCTTCTCAAGATGAACGTTCCTGAGGACTCCATGAAGACCGTGATATCCATGCTGCCCAGCATGAAAAACCCCACAATATCAAAGCTGTACAACTCAGATTACTATGCTGTCGAGACTGTGGTGGACAGGTCGGCAGTCAACCTGCTCATACCCCAGCTAAAGAAGAGCGGAGCAGAGGATATCCTGGAGCTTGCCATCTCCAAGATAGTTCATTGAAACCTTTTTAAAAAAAAGCTAGCGGGCGCGGGGGGATTCGAACCCCCGATCTACAGCTTAGGAGGCTGCCGCCTTATCCTGACTAGGCCACGCGCCCTTTTTCCGCCTTTCTCGTATAACCAACACGTATATCAACCTTTCCGGATTGGCCCGCACAGGCTCTCGATCAAAACCCAACAACCAGAAAAGCTCAGGCGCGTAGTTTTAGCGCTTGAAGTGGCAGGCAAAAAAGGAATTGATTCTTTGAAGCTTGCAATGCCAGCTCGATCATTTCGCTTGAAGATCCATCTCCCAGATCCCAAATGTATTATTTTCGGTGTCCATGCAGATGACGAAATAACCCATGCCGGGAACGGCTTTCTTCGGAACGAGGATTTTTCCGCCCAGCTTTTCGACTTTTGCTGCATATTCGTCAACCGACGTCACTCCGATGTATTGAGTTATCAGTTGGTCTGGGTGCATCCTCTTCATCATGCCGCCCCCAGGAGCGCCAAAGACGTCAATCATCATGTAGTCCATGCCCTGGAAGCCTTCAATCTTCCATCCGAAGAGATCGGAATAGAATGCCTTCGCCCTCTGGATGTCATCTGCAGGTATCTCAAAGTGTACTATACTCGACATTTCGTGTATCCTCCAATTATCAACTTTCCTTTTATCGTTCTTGGTTGCGTGCTAACTTTTTCCCTGTAATTTGGGAAAGCCTCGCATGCAATCCAATCAGTCAACGTATGTAAATAAATACTTTTTATCAGCCGCAGAATTGAACAGCTCAGGCTCTTGATCCAAGGCAGTGGCGCTCGAATCATCGAATGAGCACAGCGCTCAAAACCACCACGAACAGGCCCAAGAAAAACCATCCTAGAATTCCCTCGGCCATAGCCAGATGCCTGTAGACTCCTACAGGATAGGTATTGACTGGAGCCTGGGATGTGGTGAACATGGCTATGCTGAAATATAGGGCATCCGTAAACGAAGCGCGCTTGCTGGGCTTAATTCGTGTGTCTCCTGGCAGCTCCATGCCCTCGATCTCGAATTTGCTCATGCCCTTGCCTGCCCAGAAGATCACTCCAAAGAACAGAATGGTAAAGAGGCACCAGAAGGTGGTATAGCTCACCCGAACTCCGTAGCCGCAGGAGAGCCAGGAGATCATGTCCGAGAGCTTGGCCCAGCCCCAGGGGGCCATGTCCTGACCGATCCTCCTGTATTGATAGTAGCAGTCGTCGGCCTCGTCAAACCACTCGAGGCTCTTGTAATTCTTCACAAGCGCAAGATAGGCGGCTCCGTTGTAAACCATGCGCTCCTTAATAGTGCTCCAGTGGACAACAAATTTTGTGAAATCAGTGCTATTGAGGTTGATCATGGACGATTCCGAAAACGAGACCTCATCCAGCTGCATGCTGTACAGTCTCGCCTCCTCTAAGATCAGGTCCTTATTGAAATGGGCGGCCACGAAGTAAGCCAGGTCTGAGAACTTCACCCCCCCGAAAAAAGCAGTCCTCTGAAAATCTACCTTGCCAAAGTCAGCTAGACCCGCAAAGCTGGAGAGGCCAAAGGTGCTGCCCATCAGAAACCGAGAATTGCGGAATACCACATCGCTATCGAAACGGGTTGCGGCAAATGTGGCATTGCCAAAAAAAGTGGCATCTAAAAACGTGGCCTGCCCCACGAACTCAGTCTCAAAGAAACGAACGTCATCGAAACGGGCATTTCTAAAAGAGCCGGATCTCATGAATTTGGCATCATCAAAATCTACATCTTTTGAAAAAGTGCTGTCCAAAAAGGCAGCATCGCCATCGAACTCTGCGTTGCCAAAGCTGGAATCATTGAAAAACCGGGTGCTGATGAAGGAAGATAGGCCCTCAAAATATGTGTCGCCAAAGTCGGCCTGCCCGACAAAATTGGCTCCTGAAAACTTGGCGTCGCCTAAAAACCGGGATTTGACATAGCTTACGTTATCTTCAAATGTGCATCCCCTCAGATCCAGGCCCTGGTCGAAGGTCACAGACTCCATCTTTACCGCGCCCAAGAACCTTGAGTTTGTAATTCGCATGGTCTGCCTGACGGGCCCGCTCAACCGGCTCAGATCCAGCTCGCCGGATATGATCACGCTGCTGTAGTTCAAGTTTTCTCCGGATTCTATCTCTGCCAGCAGGTCCTCTGCGGCTATGGCCTGAACGCCGCTGGCCTGACTCTGATCAAGAAGAATACCAGGTCCGGATTCTTCTGCGTCGGCCTGACCTACTGTGAACAAAAGAACCAGCATGATGACCGGCAAGCAGGCTAGCAGCAGGACAAACGAGCAGCTTCGAATCTGTCGGTGCCAACTGGATATTTCCGTCACCGACTTGTTTTTAGATCGGTCCCTGGATTTACACCTTTGGATCAGCGAATCATAACCCGACCTAAGGTCACCAGGAAGAGTGCAAGGAGCAGCCAGCCAATGATTCCCTCAATGATGACAAAATATCTGTTCCGGCCTATAGGCAGAAATTCATTCGGTCCCCGAGATATAAAAATCATGGTGCTGAAGAATAGGGCATTTCTCATGGTAACCTGACCAGGTATCGCATACTTTTCAGCAGGCTCATGCAGAGGCTTGGCAGCCCGGCGAATGCCATCTTCATTCCAGTAGATCAACGCAAAGATAAGGATGACCAAAAGCGACCATAGCGCAGCATATCCGGGCTTTACTCCATAGCCACAAGAGAGCCAGGCCAAAATATCAACGATTTTAGACCACCCCCATACCGCGTTAATTTGATCGAACCAACGATATTGATAATAACAGTCATCCTCGTCGTTCGACCATCCCAGGCGGCGGTAGTTTTCCACCAGGGCCAAGTAGGCTCCGGGATCCCAGACCACATGATCATCAATCACATTCCAATGGGCCTTGAATCGCAAGATGTCTGAATCGTTTAAGATGATTCGAGAAGCTTTGCCAAGCGTTGCCTTCTCAAAAAGCAAAGTAGCGATTGACGCGCTCTTGAAATTAAGATCGCCTGAGAAATCGGCATGGTCGAAGCTGACGATATCCTCGAATTTGGCCAGGCCGAAGAGGGCGAGCCCGCGAAACTTGGCGCCAGAGAAGTAAGCGGCACCTGAGAAGCGAGCCAGGCCAAATCCTGCTTCGTCGGCAAAGACCGAACCACCAAAGGAAGAGAGGCCGGAGAAGCTGGCTAGGCCGAACTGAGCTGGACCTGTGAAGTGAGCATCGGAAAAGGTGAGAGCACTCATGCGAGAGGAAAAGAAGTTGGCCTGCCCGGCGAAGGATGCTGCTGAGAAGTCTGAGGCTGCCAGGAAGTCGACATCGGAAAAGAAGGCGTCCCCCAAAAACTCAGCGGACGCAAAGTAGGAATAGGAGTTGAAGTCGGAGTAATTGAAGTTGGCCTCTTTTTGGAACCGAGCCCTGTTGAAGGAGGCATCTTCGGAGAAGATGGCATCCTCAAAGCTCACGCGATCCCAGAAGAGAGACCTGTCGAAGACTGTTGGCCTGGAGAATGAACAGGCTGAAAAGCTGGTGTTGGCAAAGCTCGTGTCGGCAAAGTCAGCATAGCCGAGAAAGCTTGATTTCTCGAATCCGACGCGGCCAAATGTCGTGCCACAGAAGACAGCATCCTGCTCGAATGTGACGCCCTCGAAGCTCGCATTGTCCAGCCGGGAGTTGGTCATGGCAAACGATACAGGGACCTGTGCATCGGGCAGGGATGAGAGATCCAGGTCACCAAGCACAGTAATATTATCATAATAAACTGGTTCTTTGGCCAAAATCAGTTCCACGATCTCTGAAGCGGCAACAGTCTGCTCTGCTCCGTGGACAGATACTATCGCCACCGCTAAAATAGAAACCATTGCTAACGATCGCCAGGTCATATGAAGTGGGCATTTTGCCTTGCAGATCATATCCTTTGCCATAACTCAGGGCCACACTCAACTATATATCTATCCGATATTGTCCTTCCTTGTAGCTATGGAGACTAGAGATCAAGCTAGAGAGACTCTTGCCCGCCAGGGCTACCATATTGTCGGTGCAGGCGCAGTCAAGCCCTGCCTCTGGCTCAATCGCAGCCTGCGCGGCGGGGATCAGTGCTACAAGCACCACTTCTACGGCATATCGAGCCACTGCTGCGTGCAGGCAACGCCCACACTGGAATGCAACCACCTCTGCCTGCACTGCTGGAGGCCGATAGACGATCCGGTTCCTGCAAAGGAGGCAATGGAGCCGGCGACCTTACTGGAAGGGATCCTTGAAGGCCAGAAGAAGTTCCTTTCCGGTTACGGCGGGGCCAAGACCACGGACCCATCAAGGCTCGCCGAGGCGCGCGAGCCCAAGCACGTAGCCCTTTCTCTCATGGGCGAGCCCACCCTTTATCCTTACCTCAAGGATCTTATTGATCTGATAAGAAAGAGGGGCATGACATCATTTTTAGTGAGCAACGCCACTCACCCCGAGGTCCTGGCGGATCTTATGCCAACCCAGCTCTACCTCAGCCTCAACGCTCCGGACGCTGCGCAGTACCTGCGCGTCTGCCGTCCGGCAAGGGATTTCTGGCCGAAGATTGAAGAGAGTCTGGAGATGCTAACGCAGCACCGCTGCCGAAGCGTGATACGTATGACACTTGCCCGCGGCCTGAACATGGATAGGCCAGAAGACTATGCGAGACTCATCGCGAGGGCAGAGCCGGACTTCGTAGAGGTCAAGGCTTACATGCACCTGGGCAGATCTCGTGACAGGCTCACCCGAGAGGCGATGCCCCAGCACTCTGAAATCCTGGACTACGCAAAAAAACTGGGCGCAGCCCTCGGATACAGCCTCGATGCAGAGGTTCCTTTGAGCCGGGTTGCCCTCCTCACCAGCGGGAGGGTTAAGAGAAACCTGGATGAGACTGTTTGAGGAAGCATCCAACCGCAGACATTTGAACCTTACTATAATTCAGTATCAATACAAAAGTTGTATGTTTAAGAGTTAATAAAATTATGAAGTCTCACGCGAAATACTCCTACCTCCAGTATAACAGAGCAGGTCTGACATAATTAAGGTCGATCAATTGAGAGCATGAACTGTTCAGTGGGAAAACTATTTTTGTGGGTAGTTGCAATTAATCAATTGGTTTAAATTATGGAAGAGCGAAGGTGTCCCCAATGCATCAGGTGAATCTATGGTTTTGCAGATAAGGATCCTGCTGGTGGAAGATAATCTGGAGGATGTAGCAGTAACTAGGCGTGTATTAAAACATAACAAGCTGGACCTTGGTCTGGTTATAGCCACCAACGGCAGGGAGGCCCTTGATGCATTGAAAAACAAGACCGGTAAAGATCTTTTTCAGCTCATCCTTCTGGATATCAATTTGCCTGATATCAGTGGCATAGACCTCCTCACACTCATCAAGAAAGACAGGGGCCTGGATGCCATACCCGTGGTCATCCTGACAGGATCCAATGAAGACCAGGATATTCAGAAGAGCTATGATCTCGGCGCAAGCAGCTATCTCGTCAAACCCATATCAAACGATGCACTGATGCTGGTCATAGAGAAGCTATTCTATCCCTGAGGCAAGGCGCCTCGCGACCTCAAGATTGCCCAGGTCGTCCCGGCGGGCGTCAACCGGAGTCTCCAGTATCATAGGCAATCGGACCAGAGACTGATGGGTCAAGACCGCCCGAATTCCCTCCTCGCCAATCTGGCCAAGTCCAATATGCTCATGCCTGTCCAGATGTGCACCCAGACTGCCCTTACAATCGTTGAGATGGATGAGCATAAGCTTTTCCAGGCCGACCTCATCCTGAAATTGGTCGATAGTGGCATCCAATGCAAAACATGTCCTCAGATCGTATCCTGCTGCATGAAGATGGCAGGTATCCAGGCACACCCCCAAACGTCTGCCATACTCCGGCAGGGCGAAAAGGATCTCTGCTAAATCCGAGAAATTGCTGCCCATGCTGTTCTTCGAGCCTGAGCTATTCTCCAAGAGCAAAACGACATCGCCTTTAGATCCTTCAAAAGCCTTCCTGATGGCCTTGACGATCCTAACAAGACCCGTCTCTCTGCCGGAGCCGAGATGGCTGCCCAGATGAGTGACAAGATAAGGAATGCAGAGAGTCCGGCATCGGTCAAGCTCCCTGGCTAAAGCCTGGACAGACTGAGCATAAACCTCATCCTTTGCTGAGGCAAGATTTGGCAGGTAAGGCATGTGGTCAACTGCTGGCGCTAGGCAGGACTGCTTCAGCCTGGATACAAAGCGCTCTGCCGATTCTTCTGTGATGGGCGTTGATTTCCATCCCCGAGGGTTCGAGGAGAAGATCTGAAAAGCATCACAGCCCTTAGAAGTGGCCCTGAGGACAGCCTGATCCAGACCGCCGGCCACAGAGACGTGCACGCCCAATTGCATCATAGAGCAGAAAATTGATTACCGAAATCGATGATAACAAAGATTATCCTTTGAGAGCAAAGGACCATTCGCGACGCCGATGATGATACAACAAAGCTCTGAAATGCTATTGATGAGCCCTATGAGTCCTGAGGCGTCGCTTTTGCAGAAGAGGGCAACTGAGCCCTCGCCCACTGGCTGATGTTGTCGATGAGATTTAGCTCTACTATCTTTCGAGGATCATAAAGCATCTCTGCAACCTCATTCAAGGAGAGACTCTTCTTGGCACCCTTCTTGTCCACAACCAAAAGAACCTCATTTGGCATTGTTTTCCCGGCCTCTCGTACCAATCCCGCAAGATTGGAGCACGAGTTCTTCAGATACTTGATGGAAACGTCTGAAATTGATTTCCTATCAGAGAGATTCTTGTTAACCTCTTTGATGGACCAGCATATGGTGAGAATATCTCTAAACATCTCGGCACCCGTCAGTAAATGGCTCAGAGGATATTTAAGAGCTGTGGAAGAAAAAGCTATGGAATAGATAAGAAAAAGGTGGGGCTGGTGAGATTCGAACTCACGATCGACGGGTCTCTCCGATACTGAAGCACAGCCGAAACGTTGGCTGATAATAGCTCTTTTCAGTGCTCCAACGGATCATCAACAACCTCCCCGTCGAGAGATCTCAGTAGACCCGTTTCTCATCATCAAATAATACCGCTGGAGCCCATCGCCCTACCTGGCTAGGCCACAGCCCCAATTTTTAAAGCGGGCCGAGAGGGATTTGAACCCCCGACCTAAAGGTTAAGAGCCTTTCGCTCTACCTGACTAAGCTACCGGCCCGGACCTTTTCAAGGTTGATGCTAGATATATACGTTTCGGGTGATTGGCCAATGGTGAGCCTTGGCAGATCGGAAGAGATTTGAAAGCACTTCAAAAAAAAGTTCGCAGGAGCCAAAATTGCTCCTTAATACGAGTTGATATACCTCTCGATCTCCCAGGGATGGACAAACATGTTGTAAGCCTGCCACTCCAGCAAGCCAAGACGCATGATATTCTCGAAGACATGCTCGCCCAATGCATCGCGTATGACCCGGTCCGCCTCCAGATAGTCCAGGGCCTCCTTGAGATTTGAGGGCAGAGTCCGGATATGCAGGGCTTGCCTCTCGGCGGGACTGAGATGATAAACATTCAGGTCCGTGGGCTCGCCCGGATCAATGCACCTTTTAATTCCATCAAGGCCTGCTGCCAGGATTACTGCGAATGCCAGGTATGGATTGCAGCTTGGGTCCGGCGAACGGAACTCTATCCTGGTAGACAGGCCGCGCCCGGCTGGTATTCGGATGAGCGAGGAACGATTCGGACCGGACCAGGTGATGTAAACAGGGGCCTCAAAGCCCGATACCAGTCGTTTATAGGAGTTGATGAGGGGATTGGCAATGGCTGTGATGGCACAGGCATGCTCGATCAATCCGCCCACGAAGAACCTGGCAAGATCGCTGATTCCGGATTTTGCATCAGAATCAAAGAACGCGTTCTCTAAGCCCCGGAATAGGGAGATGTTGGCATGCATTCCCGTGCCGGCTGCGCCGTAAATCGGCTTGGGCATGAATGTTGCGCGCAGCCCTTCTCGCATGGCAATGGTCTTTGTGACATACTTGAAGGTCACAACCTTATCTGCGTTCTTCAAGGCATCATCATAGACGAAATCAATCTCATGCTGACCCTTGGCTACCTCGTGATGAGATGCCTCAATTGTGAACCCCATCGAGATCAATGACCGGATTATCTCGCGACGCACATTTTCTGCCAGGTCTACCGGCCCCAGATCAAAGTATCCGCCGGCATCGTGGGGAACTGTAGCCGAACCGCCATTCTGCTTTTCGAAGAGGAAGAACTCCAGCTCCGGGCCGACATTCATCTTGTAGCCCATCTCCTTGGATTTTTCGAGCTGGCGGCGCAGGACGTATCTGGGATCTCCCTCAAAGGGCTTTCCATTTGGCAGGTGCACATCGCAGATCATCCGGGCCTCGTTGCTGCCGTCCTTGGAGCACCAGGGCAGAATGCAAAATGTGGAAAGGTCAGGCTGCAGGACCATATCAGACTCCTGGATTCTGGCAAAACCCTCTATGGACGAGCCATCAAAGGATATGCCGCTCTTCAAAGCCTTTCCTATCTGGGTGGTGGGAATGGCCACATTCTTGACAATTCCTGATATATCTGTGAACTGCAGTCGGAGGAACTCGACGTTCATCTCCTGAATGACTTTTAAAACATGCTCCTGGGAATACATAACAATACCATCTCCTGCGCGAGTCGCGCGGGGTAGTTCATAACCATAAACCTGCGATAGTGAACTATTAAACCCTTGTGCCGAGGCATTAATCGCATTGCGAAATGGCTCAACCTGCGGTTTTATATAGCTAACCGATGGGATTGATTGGGATTTGATGTCCGGCAAGAGAGTCTTTGTAGTGGATGCGGGCGGCAGAGGAAATGCCATAGCTCATGCCTTTGCCCGGAGTGGTGCTGTAGAAAAGGTATTCGTGGCTCCAGGAAACGCAGGCAGCGAGATGATAGAGAAATGCCGCCTGGCTATGGTTCAGGGCAAGCCGCCAAAGACCATCAGAGAAATGCTCGCTTTTGCAAAACAAGAAAACATCGACCTGACGTTCGTGGGTCCCGAAGGTTATCTCTCTGATGGTATTGTCAATGCCTTCCAAGAAGACGGCCTGAGAATCCTGGGACCAAAGAGAGAAGCTGCAATTCTGGAGAACAGCAAATGCATGACAAAAGAGCTTCTCAAGGGCCTGAATGTCCCTGTGCCACCCTGCCAGAACTTCGAGCGTCCGGATGATGCCAGGGAGTACGCCCGGCAGTTCTTCTCTGACAATCCTGGAGAAGGCCTGGTGGTCAAGGCAGACGGCCTGGCCGCAGGAAAAGGCTCCATTGTCTGCTCCACAGAAGATGAAACAATCTCCACCATCGACAGAATCATGGTTGACCCCAAGCTCTTTGGTCGGGCCGGAGAGAGAATCGAGGTCGAACAGAGGCTTGATGGCAGAGAGCTGATGTTCTTTGCACTCAGCGACGGAAGGACGGTCCGTCCTCTGCAGTCTGCCCTGGACTACAAGCAGGCATTTTCTGAAGATGAGGCAGTCGCCGTCCGTCTCTTCAACAAGCTCTCTTCCAACCCCAACCTGAACAACAATCCCAATACTGGCGGCATGGGAGGCTTTTCGCCCCACCCGTGGCTCGACGAAGAGCTGACCGAAAAGATAATGGACAAGATCGCCGGACCGACCGTTCGTGGCTTTAGGGAGACTACTGGGCACGAATATGTGGGCGTGATCTACTTCGGCCTGATGATATCAGAAGATCGGGAGCCCTCAGTTCTGGAGATAAACGTGCGTCTCGGCGACCCTGAGACTCAGGTCATCTTGCCGCGTCTTGAGACGGATTTCTTCGATATCTCCATTGCCATGCTGGAGAAAAGGCTCGACTCAATTCAGTTGCAGTGGTCCAGGGATTACTGCCTGGGGATCTGCGCCATATCTGGCAGGGCCATCAAGCCTTTCTCCTCTGGAGGAAGCGGTGAGCGGCCCGGCTATCCGGGAGAGCACTACACCAACATGCCCATATCCGGCCTGGATAAGGTGGACCCGGAGGTCCTGGTCTACCACAACGGAACCGCCTTCGGCCAGGATGCTGCTGGAATGAAGAGGCTTTTTACTACCGGCGGACGGGTGCTGACGCTAGTAGCCCGCGGTAGGAGCCTGGCCGAGGCCAGGACTAAAGCCTATGATAACATCAAACGGATCAGGTTCAACGGAATGAGGTACAGAAAGGACATAGGCCAGGGCTATGTCTGAAGGAAAGATAGCAGGAGCTTTTTGGATCCATGATAGTGTTCGGCCTTGAAGGCACAGCCTGGAACCTCAGCGCGGCTCTGGTTGACGAGGGTGGCGTGATATACGAGAAGAGCGCCACATACACCCCAGCAAAAGGAGGCATCCACCCTCGCGAGGCTGCCCAGCATCATGCTGAGCACATGCCAAAGGTTGTGGGCGACGTGCTATCCTACGCCCGTCAACACTGCCTGAAGATCGGTGCCATAGCATTCTCGCAGGGGCCAGGGCTAGGACCATGCCTGAGGACTGTGGCCACGGCTGCAAGAAGCTTGAGCCTGCACTATTCTTTGCCCATCGTCGGAGTCAACCACTGCGTCTCCCACATCGAAGTCGGAAAATGGCAGTCAGGGGCAACTGATCCGGCTGTGATCTATGTGAGCGGGGCCAACTCGCAGGTTTTGGCGCTCCGCCAGGGCCGCTACCGCATCTTCGGCGAGACACTGGATATCTCAGTGGGAAACGCCATTGATAAGTTCGCCCGATCTGTCGGCCTGCCTCACCCTGGAGGGCCTAAGGTTGAAGAGCTGGCCAAGAAGGCTACCAAGTACATCCCATTGCCCTACACAGTAAAGGGCATGGACCTCTCATTCTCTGGGCTGTCAACTGCAGCGAGCGAAGCCGCCAAGAAACACGACCTGGCCGACGTCTGCTACAGCCTTCAGGAGACGGCCTTTGCCATGCTGGTGGAGGTTACAGAAAGGGCTATGGCCCATGCAGAGAAGATGGAGGCGATGCTTGTCGGAGGCGTCGGAGCCAACAAGAGGCTCTCCGAGATGCTCAATATCATGTGCGAGGAGAGGGGTGCCGAGTTCTTTTTGCCTGCAAAGAAGTTCATGGGCGACAATGGAAGCATGATCGCCTACACAGGCCTTATCATGTTCAAAAGCGGGACAAGGACGCCGATTTCGGATTCAAAGGTGCGTCCGGGATACAGGACCGACGACGTGCCTGTGACCTGGACCTCTTTTGCGGTCTAGCTTGAGACCAAATCTCAAACGTACCGGAAATTCACAGCAGGATCCGTCAGCTCGAACCCTTGGACATCCAGAATTATCGAGTCGTTGTAGGTGGTAGAGAGGATCTCCAGGCCCTCAGTACAATTGATCTCATGAAATGAGAAGCCTCCCGACACGAAGAAGACTGCATGATACTCATCATAGTATCCGCCAGCGGGAAATGACAAAGCCCAGTCGTCACCATCTTTTTTGACCAGCGAATCGCATACTGCATAGATCTGGCCGTTATCCTCGTGGATCCTCTCCGAGTCATCGAGGAATGTGAGTCCAGAGGCATCATCCACATTGCCAACAACAAGTGCCTTGCCAGGGGTGTCATCAACATAAACATTCAAGAAGAGCTGCCGACCCTCGGCCAGGACTGGCGAGGAAATGAGAAGGAGCAATGCGAGAGCAAGATGATGGTGGGATATGGGCTCAATCCCCCATCATCTGTTTCTTACGGCCATCCCTCGGAGGCTCTAAGTCCAGCAGGATGGAGTACTTTCCAACGTTTTGGCCCTTTTCAATATCAAGCTCGCCATTTCCTATCATGCCGCCCTCAGATGGAGAGATGATGACAGATAAGCTGCCCCAGGCAGAGGTATCGTTTGATGGTTGTTGATCTCTATCGGCCAGACCAGCCCTGATGGCAGTCGAATTATTGCTGGTTGTGGATATGGCAATATCTACGAGGGGATAGATCCCTCGATCAAAAATCATGCTGCCGCGAACGGCCATCTCGTCTGCCTCATCTTCTCGTGCCCGGATTTCGTCTCTGATCTCCTCAAGGCTCTTGTTGGAGGAGAGAATATCTTGAATCTGGTCTGACTGCATAGGCATGATGGTCTCGACCTTCAGCCGGAGGAGATGGGACTCGTTGTCCTTCAAAGCGAAACCGTGTCCACTGTAGAGGACCTCCAGAGGAATGCCCATTGGAAAGCCTTCATTTTGAGACTGCACCGCTCCATCATCCTGGCGGCCCATCATATCATCGGGCCCCATCATCATATTCATATCATTATAGTGATTCGAGCCTCCCACATGCGGACCGTTGGTTGAGCCATCACTTTGGGGGAACACCATACCTTGATCCTGAGAATCTGCCAACTCAACAGACAAGACATTATTCTGGCCATCATTGGGATCTGCCCGAGATATGCCGAACAGACCCACTAAGAGCAAACTCGCCAACCCAATACATAAAATTCTTCTGTAGATATCCATCATCAAACTCGCCTGCCAAACAGCCCCATAGCATTCCCCAAATTCTCAATTCCTATAAGATTATTTCCTGCAGCCCGCCTCATATAGGATGTTAGCCTGTATAGTGAAGAATTGGCCGGCATACAGAAGGCCAGCCGTATTCATGGCTCGGACTGAGCAGACCATCGACAGATGATCAAGCCCGGAAGTGATGTTTCGAGCTGACCCATTCGATGATCCTGGACATCTGCCTCATATTCCTGGTCTCTTCCTTCAGATCGAAGAGCGTCATATTGTCTCTCTCGGAGAGCCGAGTCTGCACAAGCTGTCGAACTTCGGAGAGGGTCATATTGTCCAGCTCCAGCGTCTTCTCCTGGGCGAGAGCCTTGATCTCATTGAGAGTCATGTTTTCCAGGTCCTCTACAATCAGATCATTCATTAACAGGACTGGTGAGATCTTTGGCATGATCTGAGAAGCTCTGCAGCATTGGCTGCTGTTGTTGTCCTGGCGGAAGGTGCACATGTTTTCTGATCCCTTGCATCCCTCACCATCGCGACCAAACCAAGCACCCATTGGACCCATTTTGTTCATTTTGCATGAACCAGACATTGCACAGCCTTCCTTCATGCGTTGGCCCAGAGTCATGTTATCCAATTCTTCGGAAGTGAGATTGTCCTTCATGGCGAACATCGGCCCCTGACAGAACCCGCCGGGATTATCGTCTGCAGGCCTGGAGAGAGCCGGAACTGCCAAAAGGCAGATGGCTGCAAGAAGGACCAGTGCCAACTTGCCTCGAATTTCTGCGAATTTCATCTGTAATCAAACCTCAAACATCATTCTTTGAACCAGTGATTCCCACTCAACATACCCATTCATCGATCCGGTCAGACTGTTTTTCGCCTTCCAGTTATTTAACATGCTGCTGAACGATAGAAAAAATAGGAGCCGAACGATAGGCCCCTAAATTTCCATGATTGGAGTGAGTGCAAGAAAGAAAATGCTTATGAACGTTCTTTTTTCGATAAAAACCATTCAGAAAGTTCAATTATGTTGGTTCTTCCCCATTCTTTCTTGATGACAAGTTTTCTGCGCTCTAAAGAGATCAAAATTCCAGTTAGCGATGATTTAGGCGTTCCTGTCTCATAGCGGATCTCCGCCTGAGTCATTCTGCCGCCGTGAGCTATCAGGGTGCTCATCACTGCCCGCTCTCTTGCAGTAAGGGTCTGCATTACCGCCTCCATCTCAGAGCTGACCACTATTCCGGTTTTCGCGGGCTCATCAAGCTGTTGAGCTGCTGGCGTCTCTGGTGCTGACGACTCTGCAGCTGAGACCTCAGCCGTCGGCTGTTCACCTGACGGAGATGTCTGTGGCAATTGTAATGACGCAGGAGACGATACAGACGGAGTATCTGCGTTGCCTGGAGACGCATTGGCAGAGGCAGGCTGTAACTCATCTTGCGAGAGGAGGACTCCGTCGTCTTCAGAAGACGAATCAGGATGAATCAAGGCCTCGACTCCAGATGAATCCTCTTGAGATGAGGCAGCAATAGAAGGCACATCATCCCCAACATGCGCATCTGTTTCTATCCCTGCACCGATTTTTTCAATCCCAGCGCCTTTGCGCCCTGCAGCCAATTCATCCGAAGGTCGCTCTGCCGCGACGCGTTTTTTTCTCTGCAAGAATACGGCAAAGCCAAAGCCCGCGATCAAGAGGGCAGCTGCGATGATGAACATGATCAGGGCCGTGCCCTCGCCAGGATAGCCAGGCGGTAGAGGGAGCTGGCTATTGCTGTTAGCAGCCAGCGGCTGACGATACTGAATAGATATCTGGGGGTCGGAGACTTCCCAGCCCTGGACATCCGCCACAAGCGACTCGTTGGATGCAGAAAGAAGGTATCCCAGACCCGAAGAGGCATTGATCTGCCCAAGGCTCGTCTCGCTTGGAAGGTAAAAGGTTGCTCGATAATCATCAAAGCTTCCATTGGCATCAAAATGCAATGTCCAAATGTCGCCAACCTTGGTGGTCAGGCCTGCGGTAAGGGCATAAAGCTGATGGGAATCGTTTTCGAAACGGAACTGAGAGTTGTTAAGAAAGGAAAGACCGCTGACGTTCTCGGCATATCCAGTGACTAAAGCCTTGCCGGAGCTATCCAGGTAGACATTGAGAATCAGCCTCTGACCTAAAGGCGATTCCGCTGCATGAGAGGGCATGAGAATTAGGGCGGCAGCAAGAAACAATGAGATGATGACTAGTCGGCCCTCGATCCTACTCATATCGCTGCTGCCCTTGGTGATCATATCAAAGATCGTCTTTAAGCTGAATCTATATAAACGACACTCAAAATTAACCGCGTCCACATGAGACCTGCTACCAGGATCGACTGGCCACCGGCATCCTCCAGCCGCTTCCAAAGGCCCGGTCTGTGACCTTCAGACCAGGTGCAGCCTGCCGTCTCTTGAATTCGGCAGCCTTCACAAGATGAAGCACTCTGTCCACCATCGATTTCTCATAGCCGAGGCGGATGAGTTCATCCTTTGACTGATGCAGCTCGATGTACCTCATCAGGATGTCGTCCAAAATTTCGTAGGGTGGCAGGCTGTCTTGGTCTCTCTGGCCGAAGCGCAGCTCGGCAGTGGGGGCCTTGGTCAGCACTGCAGCAGGTATGATTTCCCGCTCCCGCAAGGCATTCAGCCACCTCGCCAGCCTGTAGACCATAGTCTTTGGGACGTCAGATATGACCGCAAGCCCCCCGGACATGTCTCCATAGATGGTGCAGTAACCCACGGCCAGCTCCGACTTGTTCCCCGTCGTCAGAAGCACGAGTCCGAACTTATTGGATAGTGCCATGAGAAGGTTTCCGCGGATCCGGGCCTGGATGTTCTCTTCGGTTACATCCGTTGGCCTGCCCTGAAAGGACGCTTCTAGCTCTCGACCAACGGAGTCCATGATATCGGTGATGGTGAGGGTGGTGGTCTTGATCGCCAGGTTATGCGCGAGGGCTGTTGCATCCCGAATGCTTGCTGGGCTGGTGTAGGGTGAGGGCATGAGAACCCCAAGAACATTGTCTGGGCCAAGTGCCTCCGAGGCTATGGCCGCCACAAGGCTCGAGTCTATCCCGCCGGATAGGCCGAGCAGGACTCCGGAGAATCCGCATTTTGAGACGTAGTCGCGCGTGCCCAGGACCAGGGCCCTCCAGATCTCGGACTCCTGGGTGAAGTCGTCCTCAGCTATCGCATCCTTTCTTGCAGAGCCATACGCATCGCCTGGAACCGGGCAGATCCGCCCGGATTCGTCCAGGTCCACCATGACAAGATCCTCTAGAAAGCCCCGTGCACGGGCGACGAGCCGGCCCTCTCCATCAAAGACGCTGCTTCGTCCGTCAAACACCAGGTCGTCATTTCCGCCCACCTCGTTAACATAAATGAAAGGAATGCGATGCTTTCTGGCGAGGCCTGAGAGCATTGCCTCGCGATGGTTTTGTTTTCCTACTGTGAACGGCGAGGCGGAAAGGTTGATGATGGCTTCGGCCCCGGCAAGCGCCAGCTCCTCCACGGGATCGGTGTGATATCGACGATGACGCCAGAAGTCACAATCGTTCCAGATATCCTCGCAGATTGAGATTCCAAGGACCCGGCCCTCAAGTTCCAGCACCTGGGCCTCGCCTCCTGCCGGCTCGAAGTAGCGATCCTCATCGAATACATCGTATGTGGGAAGCAGACTCTTTTTAAAGGTCTTTTCAACCCTGCCATCTTTCAGGAGTGCAGCTGAGTTAAAGAGCGGACGGCCCACCTCGCCCGGATTTCTTTCTGCCAGGCCCACAAGGAGTGGCGGAAGCTCGCGGACCTCCTCGGCCAGGCATCGCAGGACGTCCCAACTGCGTTCTACAAAGTCGGAGTTGAGGAGCAGATCGCGTGGAGGGTAGCCGAGAAGGGCCAGCTCGGAGGTGACTGCCAGGTCGGCTCCAGCAGCCCGGCGAAGGGCGCCACTGATGAGGCCGCTGTTTCCCTGGAGGTCGCCAACTGTGGGATTCTGCTGCAAGAGAGCTATCTTCATAGAACTAACCAAAAGAGGAGAAGAAGAGATTAAGCTCTTTCGTTTGAAGGAAGGAATAGAGCAGCCCGGACGACCTTCGCCATCTTGTGGCCAATTCCAGAACAATCCTCCAGGAATACCCCCGGTTCTTTGGCAACCAATGTGACATGGAATTTTTCCAGGATTCTGCGGGACCTGGCCGGACCCAGTCCTCTTCCCACCAGAATGGATAGCCCTATGGCTCGCCTTTCACACATTGCCGGTCTCGGTCGAAAGGCGGTCAGATCGCCACCTTGCAGCATCTTTCTAACATTGAGGAGCATTCGTCTCCACGGATCGATCATGAGATGCCATACCTGTATGTTCATGCCAATGCAATTGGCCTCAAAGTCTTCCACCATAGCAATATAATTCAGGATCTTGTCCTCAGCCGCCTGGCCTCTGATGCCGCGATTATAGACCATGTTGGTGATAGCCTGAACAGCACTGGCGTCGTCGCCCAGCACTGTGATGATCAGAGGTTCCTCCAACTCACGACCTTTGAGGACCTGCTGATAAAGATGGCCGCTGGGACTGACAATCGAGGATACATAGTCGCTCTGGGGCCCAGAGGCTCCGGTGAAGTCCTTCAACTCTACATTGATGGCCATATCGCGCCACTGGAAACGAAGATCAAAGGGGCATTTCCTGGGCCTATCCAGCAGGAAGTGATCGTCACGGAGGACGGCGGCCTTAATTTTTTCCGCTCTGGCACAACGAGATTCATTTGCATCCAGGCAGACCCGTATAAGTGGATTGGCAGACATGGGTGTGACCTGCTGTGTGAACTACCGCGTCCTTAAGGGCGCGGCTTCCCACGTCATCGCCAAAACTTGCATCACGGATGTGTGATGTAGCGGTTTTGGTTCTATGGGCGCTACGGGCTGTTCCATCCCTGCGAAGAGTATGTTCCTGGAAGCATTGTAGTCTCGATTGCATGAGAAACCGCAATAAGGGCACTCATGCAATCTGTCGCACAGTTCTTTCTTCACTATGCTTCCACAAGCAGAACACCTTTGAGTGGTGTTCCTGGGATCTACTTTTATCAACTTTCG
>Ga0209340_1000832_pt1 | contig 27545 bp, 29 predicted proteins | sample EPASupsiteSAE323_FD_187266 | JGI IMG/M metagenome (GOLD analysis project Ga0209340, IMG submission 187266) | Bioremediated contaminated groundwater from EPA Superfund site, New Mexico - Sample SAE3-23 (SPAdes) (version 2) | ecosystem: Environmental > Aquatic > Deep subsurface > Groundwater >... | reverse complement strand
ACTGGGCGCTTACGCCGCCTAAACGGCATAAGAACACAGGGGATGGTACCTTGTCGGATCCGTCCCCGAAGAGCCCCTTGCAGGGGCGTCAAGTGTGTAAGCAAAAGGTTGCCTGGAATGAGCGCAACGTGCGCGTGGTCAATTATGACAACGGCAACGTGAACTACAACGATAAGGACAACAGATATTATGTGCGGCCTGTCCGTCCCAGCCAGCGGTTTACAGAATAATAGGTTCTCTTACAGGTATATAGATACTGCTTATCTCGATTGCCGGAAGAAGAAACGTAATACCTTTAACGCGCTAAAGTACGAGATAAGAGCAGAGGAGAACAATATCAAGCTTGAGCAGGATCTCAAGAACCGGACTTACCATCCTTCGCGCTCGCTTCTTTTTGCCGCAAAGAAGCCAAAAGTAAGAGAGATATTCGCGGCTGACTTCCGCGATCGCATTGTGCACCACCTTTTGGTGAACGAATTAGAGCGTACATACGAACCGATATTTATTCATGACTCATATGCCTGCCGTGACAAAAAGGGAACACACTCCGCAGTAGAACGCTTACAAAAATTCCAGCGTCAAATAACCGGAAACGGGCACATCCCCGCTTATTATCTCCAGCTGGATATCAAGGACTTCTTCACTTCAATAGACAAAGAAGTGTTGTTTTTGATCATAAGACGAAAGGTTTCTGATCCTAATCTTCTTTGGCTTGCACGGACAGTTCTTTTCTGGAACTGCACTAAATCATATGCTTTGAGAGGTAATAAGCAGTTGCTTTTTAATATACCACCCAATAAAAGCCTGTTTGGTAAGAATAACGAAGAAGGGCTCCCGATCGGCAATCTCACAAGCCAGTATTTCGCAAATATCTACCTAAACGAACTGGATCAATACGCTAAGCATACCTTAAAGGCACATTACTACCTTCGTTATGTTGATGATTTTGTATTGCTTTCCCGAAGTTGCAATGAATTGCTTGATTGGAGATCAAAGATAGAGAGTTTTTTACATGACAACTTAAAATTACAACTACACCCTAAGCGGCGCAAACTTTTACCTATATCGAACGGTATTGACTTCTTGGGATATATCGTTAGGCCTCGTTATATTCTTGTGAGGAGGCGTGTTGTCAATAATCTAAAACAGAAAATCAGACATATCCGGAAAGGAGGTAGGTCTGCTGCAAAAGCTCAGTTGTTAACTTCTTATCTGGGGCATTTTCGATATGCGAACAGCTATCGATTAAAAGAGGCTGTTCTTAAATGGTAAGACAAAAAAAAGGGGGGGCATAATGGCTTTAACACCGGAACAAATCCAGGAAATACGCGACTTGCGGCTTAACGGCAAAAAACAGCCAAAGGAAATAATCGCATTCTTCAAGGAGAAAGGGGTTGAGGTTAAAGGTTGGGAGGTGTCGTATCACTGCCGCCCGGTAGGTAAAGCGACAGGGAAAAAGGCTCCCGCGAGAAAACCTGCGGTGGGGGGGGCGCCAATAGTACAGGGGGATCCAGACAAGATCAAAGCTCTGGTGGATCAGTTGCGCGCAGAACTTGACGCGTATGCCGGTTACGTTATCCGTAAGATCCGCGTTGAGTTGATAAAGGCGGTGGCCGCGGCGAGGCAGAAACGAATTGAAGCGGGTGAAGACCTGGAAGCTATACGAGAGGAGGAGTTGCTTGAAGCTTAAAGATGTAACAAAAGGATCGTGGATAATCAATCGAAATATACCTGATGCTGCGCCCTGGTATGTATGTGGTAAGAACTCTGGAATGGTAATAATAAGGCGCGGCCCAAAGATTGGGAAACTCTTGGCATTGACTGCCGGTCAGCTAAGGGTTTTTGAAATGACAGGTAAACCGGACCATATAGGGAGCTAACCGCATGGCTTGGATTGAGAGCCATACAATACTGATCAGGCACCGCAAGTTGATAGATCTCTCGCATGATCTGCGCCTGAGGCCGGTATACGTAATGGGGCACCTTCACGCGCTCTGGCACGCAGCCCTGGAGCAAGCCGAGGACGGCGATTTGTCGCAATGGAGTGACGATTTTATAGCCTCTTCCGCTTGTTATCCCGGCAGCGCCCCTCAGTTCGTCTCGCTGCTCCAAAAACACCACTGGCTGGACGGTAAGATCATCCACGACTGGCTGGATTACTCCGGGAAGTACCTCGAAGCTAAGTACCGCAGCAGCAAGCCAGAGAGGTTAATAGCTATCTGGGCCAAACACGGTATTGAGTATACCAAGGCTTTTGGCAAACAGGTGAAGCCGGGTTGGATAGCTCTGCGCAAAGAAATACTTGAGAGAGATAACTATATTTGCCATTACTGCGGTAAAACATCTGACCATATGGAAGTAGATCACATTATCCCGGTAAATGAAGGTGGAACAGACGATCCTGTTAATCTTGTGGCGTGTTGTCGGAGTTGTAACCGTAAAAAAAGTGACAAGCCATATGAAAGCCAGACTAAAGCCAGTCCACCTAACCATACCTACCTAACCAACCAAACCAAAAACAAGTCTTCGACAGCCGAGGAACCGGCTGTTACTGTTAAGAATCCTGTGGATAACCCAGAGGTTAAACAGGCGATGGATGAGGTCTATCGAAGCGGCTTTAATATATACGCCTTGGTTGGCAAGGTTAAGAAACGGTTGAGGTGGAATCCAGAACGTAAGTTCCCGGACAAGGTGATTTTGAGAGTATGCGCTGAATACAAGACCTCCAAACCGGAGATAAAAGATCATTGGCCCTGGCTTGTTAAGGTCCTTAAGGCTGAAAGCGAGGCGTACTACGCTGAGGAGGCGCAGAAAGAGCACAAACAGTTATCCGGTAGAGGCGGAGGACTAAGCCTTGCGGATATACTGTCAATATCGCAGAAAGGTGGTGTTTATGCCGGCGGAGATTAAGTTGTTAAACGGGATATCGGTTACTGTGGAACCCAGCGGTAAAGCTACCGGCAAGTGCAGATACTGCGGGGCAGACATTTTGTGGTGTATAACTCCCAAAGGCAGAAGAATGCCGGTATCGCGGGACAAGGAAGGGTATTACGTTTGTCATCTGGCGGTTTGCAGGGAGAGGAAGAAATGAGAGAGGTATACGCAGCAGATCTATTTTGTGGCGGAGGCGGGACCTCAAGCGGATTGAAGAAGGCCTGTGAGGCCCTTGGGCGGAAGCTTTGGCTGCTTGCAGTCAATCATTGGGACATCGCCATATCTACCCACTCGCAGAACCACCCTTACGCCAGGCATATCTGCGAGACGCTTGATAGCGTAGATCCGCGTAAAGTAGTGCCCGGCGGCCGCCTTGATATTCTTTGGGCTTCTCCGGAATGCACGCATCATTCCCGCGCCCGCGGCGGTAAACCGTGTTCTGACCAATCCAGAGCGTCGGCCTGGCACGTTGTACGCTGGGCCGATGCTTTATATATCAAGAACATAATCGTAGAGAACGTCAAGGAGTTCCTATCCTGGGGGCCGCTGGGGGCTAATGGAAGGCCTTTAAAGAGCCGCCGGGGAGAGACATTCCGGGCTTTTCTGACAGCCTTGGAGTCGCTTGGATACCGGGTAGACTACAGGATCCTTAACGCGGCGTATTATGGAGATCCTACGACCCGGGAAAGGTTATTTATTATCGCCCGGCGTGGCCGCAGGCCTATTGTATGGCCGGAGCCGACACATACGCCAAATGGTGAGGCTGGATTGTTCGGTAAGACAAAACGCTGGCGGACGGCCAGGGAAATTATCGATTGGAATATACCGGGGCAGAGCATCTATGAGCGTAAAAAGCCGCTTTCCCAGAACACCATGAACAGGATATATGCCGGAATGCGGAAGTTCTGCAGCAAAGAGCTCGAACCGTTCCTTATCCAGTTCTATGGAACGAATGACGCGCGGTCGATAAATCGCCCGGCGCCCACGGTTACGACAAGCGGTAATCATACGGGGTTATGCCAGCCGTTCCTTGTGGAGTATTACGGAAAAGGAAAGGCGCGCGGAGTGGATAAACCGCTTCCGGCACAGACAACCAAGGACCGGATGGGGCTGTGTGAGCCTTTTCTCGTGAGGTTTAATAAGGGATATGATGGCTCTTCTATCGATAAGCCTACCCCGACGCTTACCACAAAGGATAAGCTGGGGTTGTGTGAACCGTTTATTGTTGGCGCCGGTGGCCCGCGGGGAGCCGGTAAGCCGCGCGGAGTGGACAATCCACTTAATACAGTATTGTCGGAATCACACTCAGCCTTGGTCCAACCTTTCTTGGTAGGCATAACGCAAACCGGAAGCAACGGCAATCGTATCCGTTCAGTAGACAAGCCAGTACCAACAATCTACACAAAGGAAAAATTTGCACTTTGCGAACCATTTGTCCTTGGCCAGCAATCTTGCGCGGCGCCGCGGTTGGTCAATCAGCCGGTGCCCACGGTCGCCGGTGCCGGTGCGATTGCGCTGGTCCAGCCGGAGATCTCCGGGTATAAACTTGACATACGTTTCCGTATGCTCCGGCCGCATGAATTGGCCAGGGCGATGTCCTTTGGAGATGATTATAAATTCTCCGGAAATCGGTCAGAGCAAGTGAAGCAGATAGGGAATGCCGTACCGGTTGAGACTGCCGCGGCATTGTGTAGGGAGGTGCTGAATGAAACTTAGGGAGAAGATTGAAAGATTACCACAAGAGAGCAGGCAACAGTTAGGCAATCTCGCCCCCAAAAGGATGTGGGATAAAATACAAGAACTTATAAACGTAGTCAACGATCTTCGAGAAAGGAGAACACAGCCCATGTCAGTTTACTCCCTGCTTCGTCGAGTCGGAAGACTACCCAAAAAACGAAGCAAATATCACGCTATAAAGACCATCTGTGACGGAAAGTCCTTTGACAGCAAAAAAGAAAGCCGTGTCTATCTCAAGCTTTTAGAGCGTAAGCGGTGGGGAGAAATTAGGGATTTTCAGCGACAGGTAAAGTTTGAGCTGATTCCTGAGACCGACTATACAAGGCCGTGCCATTATATCGCCGACTTTGTTGTTATCAATACCGACGGCAGCAAAGAAGTGATAGACGTTAAATCATACGCTACAAAGACACGAGATTATGTGATAAAAAAGAAACTGATGTATTGGAGGCACGGGATAAAGATCACGGAAATATAAAAAAGTTCTTGACAACTATGAACGCGCAGTCTTATAATCTGCGCGTAGACAAATAAGCGGCAAAGACCGCTTCAGTTTCTTTAAGCCCGTTCCGCTATGCGGGGCGGGCTTATTTTTTTGGAGTATAACGCATGAGCACTAACACCAAGCCACTATCACCTAAACAGCTCCGTTTCTGCCGGGAATACGTTATCGATTACAACGGCACCCAGGCAGCGATCCGCTCCGGTTACTCCAAGAAAACCGCCAATGAACAATCCGCTCAACTCTTAGCAAAACTTAGTATCCAAGAAGAAGTCTCGCGCCTTAAATCTCTCCAGTATAAACGTCTGCAAATGTCTGCGGATGAGGTGCTTGCGGAGCTATCTTTGATCGCCAGAGCCGATCTTGCTCAGGCCTTTGAGCCAGATGGAAACCTGAAGCCTATCCATTCCATGCCTGATAGCATTCGCCGAGCCCTGTCCGGCATTGATACGGAGGAGTTATTTGACGGACAAGGCGAAGAAAGAGAGATGGTCGGCTTCACGAAAAAGATCAAGCTTTTCGATAAGATCCGAGCGCTCGGTTACCTGGGGGAACATTTCGGCATGTTCAAAGGGGAGAATGCCGGTGGAGTGCAGATATTTACCCAGATGGGGGCTGTCAAGGTAGGGGGAAAAGAGCTCAAGATCGAAATCGGTTAGGGGGCACAAATTGGACAGTGTGACCCTTGAGGTCCCTGAAATACTGGCGGATATGCCGCCAAAGCTTTACCCGCTGCTTACGGAGATAAACAAATACCGCTACTTCCTTGTGGAAGGCGGACGCGCGGGAGCGAAATCCCAAACCGTAGCGCGGTTATTATTATGGTTAGCAGAGCAGCTGAAACTTAGAATCGTATGTGGCCGTGAGATACAGAACACAATCGATGAATCTGTATATGCTCTGCTTTCGGATCTGATTCTTGGGTACCATTTGTTCTTTGACACATACAAAAAGTACATAGTACACCGGGGAACCGGAACAAGGTTCACCTTCCGCGGGTTCCGGGAGCGCGGCGCGATAAACGTCAAGGGCATGGAAGGTATTGATGTCGTTTGGATAGATGAGGCCCAGGCAATAACTCCAACGACGTTAAAGGCATTGATACCTACTATCCGTAAAGAGCAAGCGAAAATATTTTTCTCAATGAACCGGCTCGTGCGGCATGACGCGGTTTACGACTTCTGCGTAGGGCGCCCGGATTGCCTGCATATCAAAATAAACTTCTATGATAACCCCAAGTGTCCGGAAACAAGCAAAAAGGAAGCTGAAGAGTGTCGGATAAAGAGCGAAGATGACTATCGCCATATCTGGCTGGGTGAGCCGCTTGACAAATCGGAAGATTTTCTGTTCAGCATGGCCAAGCTGGACAAGGCAAAGATACTTCAGCCGTTCGGGGATTTGTTCGTGCCTCAAAAGGTAATGGCCGTTGATCTGGCTGGCGCCGGCGGCGCCTTTTGCGTAGGATCACTGCTTGAGCGCAAGAGTAATGTCCACTGGGCGTTAACTGATCAGCGCAGGTGGAGAGACGCCGACACGGATGCAAGCGTTGGTAAGACCATTGCCTTGAACAGCCTTTGGGGTCCGGACCTTGCGATAGTGGATAAAGGTGGGTTGGGGTATCCGATGTACGTAAGCATTTCCAAGTCGGTGCTGGATATCCAGGGATTTGATGGTGCAGGAGATGCCCGGGAAAAAAATTCCGGTAATCAACGGTCTGATGGATATCTTGCGCTTAACGATTATATAGACCAGGAATGGCTTATCCTGGGAAAGTACGACAGAGTTATAAAGCAGTTGGAGGGAATCAAGCGTAAATTCTTACGGGATGGCCGGGTATATATCCAATCCAAACAGGAAATGCGCAACGAAGGAAAAGAGAGTCCTGATGACGCGGATTCGGTGATGATGGCGGTATATGCGATAAAGTACCTGCTGGGTAAGGTTCGCAGGACAGGGGATAGCGCGCAGCAGACGATAAGACGCAAGAATGAACGGAGGTTGAGGTGAGCGGAGATGTATGGGGTATAGATGTAGATTTATCGCTGGTCTCGGTTGAAGAGATCATGAAAGAGTTGTGGAAACGCTACGACACGTTGGTGTTTATGGGGCGGCGCAATCTCGGTAACGAGAATGACGAGATAGATTACAAGTTCAAAGATCAGGTAGGATGTCTCGGTCTGTTGCGCATAGCCGACACCAAGCTCAAAGAAGGTTATGGGAACTCACGGCCGAGATGACATACCAACGCACTTTTATCATCGTATTCAAGCAATGCGCGGTTACGCGCTGGTGGATGCACTTTATAGATAAACGGTTCAGTCATTGTTTTTTGATAACCGGGACTGCCGGCGGGGGAAGCATAATAATAGACCCGAGTGAAGGCGGGATGGCTATCTATGAGTGTTTAGAGAGCGCGGATGTGGTAGCCGGTAAGGCGAAGCAAAAGGGCTGCTATGCTGCGGCATATACGGTCCGTGTCAATGATATGAGCAGGCCGCACGTTAAGTTCCTCCGGACATGTGTAGGTATCTGCAAAGACTTTCTGGGGATAGACAAATGGTGGATTGTAACCCCAAAGCAGCTGTACGAGGAGGTAAAGCAAAATGAGCGACGTATTTGAAAGCATCGGCGAACTGCTCGGGATGGATAACAACGCGGCCGAGGATAATGCGGCCTCCACCGCGGAAGCGGAGGAAAACGTAAGCTCTGACTCGAGCAAGGCCAAGACTTTGCGCTCCGCGCTATATGCCACCGCTGGCGGAAGCGCTGGGCAAGAACTATCTCTCGGTCAGGTGAGCCGCAGGGAAACCCTTTACGGGAATTGACGATGAAGAAAGACTTTCAGAATTATAAAGAGCTATTCAATGCGCTTAAAACGCGCTGGACCGAGCATCTGCCTGTTTGGCAGAAAATAGCCCAGCTCGTGGCGATAAATGTTGATCCGCAGTATAGCCAGTCAGGCAACGATAGATCCGGTGATCAACTTGATCAATACATCGATGACCCCACGGCCGCAATATCCGTCAATCAATGCGGTGACTATCTGTGGGGGATAATCTGGGGCAATGGCGATAATGTATTCTCTTTGCAGCCGAGCGAAGACGTTAAAGAAATGGCCGAGATGCTCGGGGAGGATGTCACAAAATACTTTGAGTGGCGAACCAGGCGGTTGCTTGGCAGGATGAACGACAGTCAATCCGGATTAGCTTCCGCAGGGAAATCTTACTGCTATGATCAGTCTTCTTTCGGCACCAGCGGATTGGGGTCATTCCTTAACGCCGCGTACAAAGACAAGATCGAAGAGAACGTCTTTATATTCCGTAATTATGGAGTGGACGGGCTGATAATCGACGAAGGCAAAAGTGGCTTGGTAGACGTGATCTTTGTGCCTTACTATTGGACGGCGGCCAGGATAGTGTCGGAGTTCTGTATGAGTAACGGAGTGCTTAATAGGGCGGCCTTTGCAAAGCTTCCCGATGATGTCCAGAAGGCTTACAATTCCGACTACAATGACAAGTTCCATGTCGTCCACGGGATCATACCCAGGGAAGACTACAATCCCAAGCTAAAGGGGAAACGCGGTGCCAGATACCGCGGAATCTGGTTTACCGAGGATGCCGATAGACCATTCTTTGAGGAAGACTATAGCCGTATACCGATAGGAGTATGCCGGGCCATTAGGATCCGCGGGGACGTTTACGGCCGGGCAAGCGGGACCATGTTGACCAGCGCAATACGCAGCGTGAATTATATGATCGGAAAGGCCATCGAAATACTCGAGAAGCTCGGCAGCCCATCTATGGGGATGTGGGGAGCCAGTATAATGGGCGATAGTGTGCTTGATACCTCAGCCGATGCCTTGACGGTTTTTAATCCCGAGTTCCGACAGGGAGATGCCTCTCCTATTTTCCCGCTGCATGATGTAGGAGATCCCACGGGGATCATAAAGTTCCTGATACCGTATTTCAACGAGAAGATCGCAACGGCGTTTAAGATCGATATTCTGCTCGACTTTAACGATAAATCCTCCAAAACTGCCACGGAGATGTTGCAGCGTGCCGTGATAAGGGATAAAGCCCTTGCCGGCATGCTGCAGCAGCAACGTGATGAGGCCCTTAACCCGATAGTGCACCATTGCATTGCTATCGAAGATAACCTTGACCTGGGTGGTATTAACCGCATTACGTCAAGAGATATATACGATCAGCTGCTCAAAGCCGGTAAAACCGAGAGGGTGATACCGCAGGCAGTGATCGCAGCCAAGGAGGCCGGCAAGCCATGGTATCAGATCAAGTGGAATAATGCCCTGGATAAGCTGAGCAACAGTGAGAAACTTGACGCTTTGCTGAAGATCCTGCAGGTTGTAACGGCGGTGGGAGCGGTATTCCCGGACATAATAGAAGCGATAGACTGGTATAAATTCCTGGAGGATTTTAAGTCCTGCCTGGGGATAAAAACAAGTTTTATGCTGACGGCAGACGAGTTTAAGGCCGTGGTGGCGCAGAAAGCGGCCATGCAGGCGCAGATGATGGCTTTGCAAGGGGCAAAGGTGGGGTCGGATATAAAACGGAACATTGCCGGGGCTAAGCGCGATGAGGCGCAGGCCATGCAGGAACAACCGGTCTCGGTAAATGGGGATAAGGGGTGAGGATGATGGGTGAAACGCAGTCTACAACCGACAGGTTGATGCAAAAAGATGCCGCAACAAAGCAGGTGGAAGAAGCCCGTAAGGCAGAACTGGAAGAGTTAAAACGGTGCGCGAATAGGCTATTTTCGAGTCCCGACGGTAAGTTCTGGGCCAAGCGGGCGATAAACTGGCTCGGCGTGAACAAGCGGGACCGGGGCATCTTTGCCAGTTCGGTAATGCTCGCGGCAAAAGAGGCAAATAATCAGTTTTTCCTGGCCTTTTTTAAAGAGTTGTTGGAACCGGAAGTGTTGATGAATATTGAAAGGGGTGAAACGAAATGAAGCGGACAATCATGTTTTTAATGGGGCTGACCGGCATAGCACTAAATTGGGTGCTTATGGCGCTGGTAAATCTTGGTAACCGGGGGGCTGTAGGTGCCGGCGGAGGAACAGGAGGAAACGGCGGAGGAGATGGAGGGGGAGAAGGTGGGGATGAAGGAGGGGGCAACGGCAGCGGAGGAGGATCCGGAGGAAACGGCGGAGGATCCGGGACGTTTACGGTCCCGGAGGCATACAAAGAAAAGAATTGGGCCAAAAAGGTAAAGTCTATTGACGATGTCTATAGGCAGCTTGATACACTGGATTCTCTTGCCGGTAAGAAAACAGTTGTGCCTGACTTTGACACGGCCACGCAGGAAGAGTTGACATCTTTCTTTAACCAACTGCGGCCAAAGGATAAGGCGTATACCTTCCCGGAGGGGTCGAATAAGGAGCTTGTGGAGGCGATGTCGGAAGCTTTCCACCAGGCTGGGGCGCCAAAGGCGTTGGCAAACAAGATTATTGAGGCTTATGCTGGATTCGAAAAGAAAGTGATAGAACAGCGTTTCTCAGCCGATGGCCTGCAGAAGGTACTCAAGGACAGTTTTGGTAAGGACGGCTCGGATTACAAAGAGGTATCCGGGAAGGTAATCAATTTCACCAAAGAGCTGCTGAGCACGGACGACCAGAAGTTGATAGACGGTAAGATGTCGAACGATATTCTGGGAGTATTTTATCGCTTCGCTCATTCCGTGATGACGAAATACGGAGTGGTAGAAGGGACAACAGAAGGCGGCGGCGCCGGCGGAGGGCATGGCCACCAGAATACAGAGGGAGACTTCCAGAAGAAGGTATCCGATTTGCGCAAGCAGATACAGGATCTCTCCAAAAAGCCGCATGTAGCCGAGGAAAAGAAGCGGCTTATGGATAAGTTGACGGCACTGTACAAAGAGCGCAACAAAACCAAGTAATTGAAGTTCAGAATAGGGGGTATGAGATGGGCATGTTGAAAATTGCGGCAAGCGGGGCTTATTATACCGGAGGCGGCGCGCGCGGAAAAGAAACCGTCGATTACGAGAACGTAACCGGTATAATCCCGGTTATAGACAAGGACCGGGTTCAGCAGGCGGTAATGTGGCGGATGATCCAGATTTGGATATCCAAGGATGCGCGCTACACAAAGAGGTTCGATCTCCTGCGCGTCTGCTATATCGATAAAATCGAGGACGTAGACGGAAAGCCGGAGATTATCGGCAAGGACGTTAAGGAGCTGGATTGGGAAGGACTGCAGGACCTGGCGGTATGGAAAGACCTGCGGAAGATCCCGAACTACAAAACCAGCGATCTACGCACGGCAAGGGAGATCGCTTACCTGGAGTATTCCAGGCTGATCGGGAACAAGATCGATCCGGACCGCAAGGGATACAATTACGCGAGCCTTCCGGCGCTTATCATAGCCGATGACAACAGGGTAGCCGAGCCTCACAAAACAAAGAGCAACGATGAGGTGATTGCGGAGGAGCAAGAAAATAAGTCCGTGGGGGAGGAGGAAAAGACTTTTACCCTTGCGGAGCTTAGGAAGATCGCCAAAGCCAAAGGAATCAAACTCGGCGCCAAGATAACGCTGGAAGAGGCCTACCAGATCGTTATCAAAGGGGAGAGCGGTGAATAAGTTGGTGCTATTGCTCCGCCGGCTGTTTGCCGGCAGACAGAGGGGACTACCGCGGCATAGTTTGACGGTAAAGCCGCGGGCTGACTGGGTGCTGTTTAAAGCGCTGGTGATAAATCGTAAAAGCGGGATTGTGGTTCCCGAAGGTACCAGGCTTGATCAGGATCTGGTGAAAAATATCGTTTTTGACGTGGGGCCGCGCGTGTTTAATGTGCGGCCCGGGGATGAAATAATCATTCTCCCCCACGCCAGGCTAAAGATAAGCATGCCGGGCAGGGACGTCGAACCCGATCTGTTCCTTGTCAAGGAGCAGGAGATATGCGCAGTCATTTTTAGTAGGTAGCAGGATCCGCGGGATGGTGAAGGCAGGATTAACACACCCGGCTCATACCCGGGTTATCGTGGGTTCAAATCCCACTCCCGCAATCTTTTGATATGGTTAGCATAAAAGAATACCTGGAAGCAAAGCATTCCCCTGAGCGGTTTGTCAGGATGCAGGACGGCTGGATCGCCGACAGGTTATTAAGGCTGGATTTTTCTCCGGTTGAACTGGAGGAAGAGCAGCGATGGCAAGAGGCGGAAATGTACGCCTCGCAATACGGCAGGCAGATTTCCGACCAGGAAGCCGAGACGTTGATCGACAGGAGGGAGTATCACCCATCGATAGTGAAAGCGGCCGCGGCGTTAATGCTCAAGCCGGTATTTAAATACTGGACGCAGACGATACAACCCGGGGGGATACAGTACTATTTTTGTTATCTCCCGGAAGGCGGAATTGTAATTGCAAGCCACAGGTTAGACAGGCATTTGGTGCGTCCGGTAAGGAGAAGTATATTGCAACAGTAGATTTGTTCCAAAAAATGCTCGGACACCTTCTGTTAAAGAAGCCCGGAGCGAAAGGTCTTGGGTATTCACCTAAGGAATACCAAGAGAACCCGCTGAGATTGCGGACACTTTTCGACCAGGTAAGAGAGTATCAACATCTTTAACAGGAGGTCAACAATGGGAGCAACATACAGCCCGAGCATTGACCAGGGGCAGAGACAGTTATTTCAGGATAACTTTATCTCCCTGTGTCAGCAGAAGCAGTCCAAGCTGGAAAAGGCGGGAGTACTTGTCTACTTGCCTTCCCAGGGTAAGACCAACAACCTCGGCCGCATGGGGAAGATCGAGCTTGTTGAAGTAGCCACCCGTAACCCCGACAAACAGTACGGCGATTACGACCTGGATAACCGCCAGCTCACCAAGAGGCGCTTTACCAAAACCATAACACTGGATAAGCTCTACGACATCAACGAGCTTATCGCCGATCCGTCGGGATCCATCGTTGAGCAGCTCTCCAACGCGGTAGAGAGGCTTAAGGACAGGATAATTGCGTCCGCTGCCGGCGGCACGGTCCTGGTAGGGGCTCCCGATACCGCTCCGAGCGAGATATCGGCGGCAACCGACGGCGTGGTTACCGTATCCGCCACCGGAGGCATATCCTCGACGTCCATTGACAGCGTCGTGCAAACGTTCATCAACAACGACGTCCCCGAGGATCTCTACGAAGGCGGCGTGATAGCCGTTACCGGTAAGGAGCACGCGCAGCTGATGGCTGATGACAACTTCATCAGCAATCTCTACGTGGACGACAAGCCGGAGAATACCGGAAGCCTGAAGATGGTGCAGGGGTTCCGCGTGACGAAGTTCGCCGGGACCGACAGCAATATCACGGTCTCTAACCCGGTGCTGACCGAAGCCAGCACAGTGAGGACCTGCCTGGTGCTCTGTAAAGAGTCCGTGGCAATCTCACTGGAACTCGGGGACCTCGATATCTCGAAGAACCCGAGCAAGGTCAACTCCACCGACATCACCATCGACTACTGGATCAACGCGATGAGGATAGAGGGAGAGAGGGTAATAAAGGTCTCCACCACGATATAACGATACAAACTTGTTCAACCGGCCGGGTCTGTGGGTGAAAACCGCAGTCCCGGCAAACAAGAAGGAGGATGGAAATGGCAGAATTTGATACAGCGGAACAGACACACAATCCTTTGGACGCCCTGTTTGCAACCGGCGTCAAGGCCAAGATCATACGAGCCACGGCAACGATCACCAACGGCACTTCCGCAAGCGGAGACGTTATCCGTCTTGCCAAGGGGCTGCCTTTGGCAACCAAGATAGTGGGGATATTCGTCCCCAAGGCCATAGCCGCAATAGCCGGGCTGACCGACGTGGACTTCGGGTTCTATAAGTCCAACGAGGGAGCGGCGTTAGACGCCGACATCCTCGTGGATGGGCTGGACCCTCACGCAGGGCTGTCTGTGGGTGAACTCATAGGCGCGAACGCCTATAAGACGATCGGTGAGCACCTGAGCAAGAATAACGACCAGGAATACGCCGGAGGCGTTGATCTTGCTCTTACTCTGAAAGCCACGCCGTCGGCTTCCGGGACGATGACGTTCTGGTTGATCATGGCATAAAAGGGATCGAGCCTAAGCTTAGGTTAGGGGAAGAGGGTGTCCGGCCCTCTTCCCCGCCCCTAAAGGAGCACGAAGATGAACTCTGCTACGCAAATATGCAACATGGCTTTAAGCCGCCTCGGCAGCAAGGAAACTGTAAACAGCATAACCGATCCGACAAAAGCCGAGGAAAGGATTTGCGCTGTCTGGTATGATCCCTGCCGGCAGAGCGTGCTTAAAAAATTAATGCCAAACTGCGCCCTGGCGCGCAAAATTGTGGCTAAGCTGAGCTTCACCCCGGCTTTCGGATACGCTTATGCCTATCAATATCCCATAGATTGTCTTAAGGTCCTTGGTATAGGCGCAATCCAGGATAAAGAGAACAACTACGCAGTGGAAGGCAATATGATACTCACGGACGAGGATTACGAAGACGGTATGGAGCTGCGTTATATAAAAGACCTGACTGATGTATCCAAGATGCCCGTCGAGGTTTGCATAGCAATAAGCGCCGAGATGATGGAAAAAATAGCCCTGCAGATCACGCAGGATGCCGAGAAACTTAAAGCGGCAAATGCTTTTATCAAGATCGATCAGGGCAGTGCATCGGCCCTGAACGGGCAGGAAAACAGACCGGTAAGGATCAACCGGTCGTTGTTCAAGCTGGCAAGGCAATACGATAACCCGAGCACTTTCAACAAGCGTTAGGAAAGCGGATAAATGAAGAAAAGGCTCTTTTTTGCTATCATTTCAGTTCTGATCGCGGCGAATACGGCGTTTGCGGCCAAGATATCTACCCCTTTCAACAACTTCGCCCGCGGTAAACTCGACCATGACCTTAACGGCCGGTATGATCTTCCGATCTATACCACCGGTGCGGACATCTTCCAGAACTTTCTTTCTAACTTCAAAGGTAATGCTTTCTTCCGTCCCGGGTTTGAGGTGATCGAGAAATTCCAGGACTGCCGTTTTGTGGAATTTAAATTCTCCGATGAGCAGGATTACCTGGCCCTTTTCTACAACGGGCATATTAAGTTTTTGAGCTATGACAGCTCCGGGAATGTAGGATTCGTGCAGTCAGGAGGATCGGATCTGGACGTATCATCCCCTTACACGCTGGCGCACTGCAAGGAACTTTCTTACGACCAGAATGCCGATGTGATGTATATCGCTCACAACAGCTATGCCCCGCGCAAGCTCACCCGAACAAGCGCCACGTCGTTTACGATATCCACCTTCAGCCGCACGGCAGATCCTTTTGATGATCCTTCGTCAGGGTCCACCGGCTGGCCAGCCTGCGTTAGATTTTATAAGGGCAGACTATGGTATGGCGGGCCAAGCCTCAAGCGGACGTATGTCTACGGTAGCATGGCAGGATCCTATGATGATTTTACTGTCCCTGAAAGCGATGTTGAAGACGATGACGCCGTGATATTCGCAATTTCAGACCTTACAGAAGCTATAAAATGGATTGCCGGTGGATCAAACAGCCTAATCGTCGGCTCTTCGCAGGGGCTTATCGCGATAAATGGCGGCAGCGTGGACACGGCGATCACTCCTACAACCGTGGAGGCGACCATTACCAATACGGACGGGGCGTCATCAACGCAACCGGTGCGTAAGGACTTGTATTTGTTCTATATCAACTCCATCAGGCGCAATGTGGAGTATTTCTCCTACGATTTGCTTACCGAGAGTTTTAAGAGCGATGACGCAAATTTTTCCAGCTTCGATATCACCTCGGGAGGCATCAGCAAGCTGGTATATATCAAAGACAAGAACGATTTCTTGTTCTGCCTGCGCGATGACGGGGTGTTGTTGTCCCTAAACTTTAACCAGCCGGAAAGGATTGTAGGATGGACGGAACTTCCGACGGACGGCACGGTGTTGGATATCGGCAAGCTGCATAATCCTTCCACTGGACAGGATGATCTATTCATCCTGGTAAGCAGGGGCAATGGCGTATTCATCGAGAGGCTTGCCGGAGAGGTGATATTTCCACCCAGGGAGGACTTTTTCAGCGATGCGGACAGCGAGAGCGAAGACCAGGAAGCCTACTGGAGGTATGTGGCGGAACTGATGAAAAGCTGCATATACCTGGACAATGCCGTCACTTATTCGGATTATTACACAAGTACGATCACTTTTGACGGCACGGATACGATAACGTCCACGGCAAGCAATTTCTCTTCCGGAGACGTGGGTAGGCAGATCCATTATAAGACCGCGACCGGCCTTGAGAAGGGGATATTCGAAATAACCGGTTATACCGGCGCCACGTCCGTTACGGTTAGGGTGCTACTTACTCCTTCCCAAAACAGCTATTCCTCCTGGTATAAGAGTTTCAGCACGGTATCCGGACTGACGGATTACGCGTCCGCGGAGGTTTCCGTGGTGGGAGACGGCGGATATCTCGGGGAATATACGGTATCGGCCGGAGGAGTGTTGACGATCGACCGGGAGATCACTTCCGTCTGTATCGGCAGGAAATATGAAGGGCTGATAAAGACGTTCAACCTGGGTTTCGCGGTAAACGGCATAAATACGCAATACCTGGTGAAGAACATAAACAAGGCACGGATACGCTTCATCGCCTCTGCCGGCGGGCTGATAGGGCCATCTTTATACCGGATGGAGGAGGTCCAGCAGTTCGATCCCGCGGGATTTTTTGACTTGCCGCCGCTTCCCATGGATGGGGACAGCCGGGAGATAACCTTCGACGATTCTTTCGAGACCGAGAAATCGCTGTATATCAAACAGGATAAGCCGCTGCCGCTGCATATAACAGCCGTTTTCTGCGACGTTGACTACGGGACCAGGCTATGATCAGGGGATTCATCAATAAAGATTTGTGCAAGATAGTGGTAAACGGTTTCGGCGAGGGCGACCTGTTGGAGAAGCTCAAGCCGGTGATCGCGATGTATGAAGGCTGGACTCTTGAGAAATGCGGGGATATCAAGGCAATATTGTTTTACCGGGCTTACGCTCCACAGCATTATGAAGGATTCCTGGTCTGCTCGGTATATATGAGCGCCTTTGACGGTCAGGAGATAAAGAATTTCATCAATAAGCTGGCCAAGAAGCTCGAGATCCTGCGCATAGAGACATTGAGCCTTGACTGCGATGAACTGAACCGCTGGCACCGGTTCCTGGGGTTTGTTTGCGAGGGGACCAAATGCAGGTTCTTAAACGGCCGAGATTATCGCATGTGGGCCATTTTAAGAGAGGGATAGTATGGGACTGGTAACTACTCTTTTGACTGTTGGGCTGGGAGCCGCAAGCATGGCTTCCACGGCGAAGGCGGCAAACAAACAGGCGGCCGCCCTTGCCGAGGAATCGGCTTTAAGGACCAAGGCGAAGGCCCGGGAAACCACGGCCTTAGCCGCGGCGCAGAAGGTGAATTTCATGCAGAGCGGTATAGCTCTGACGGGTGAAAGCAATTCCACACCTATGAGTGTTATGTCCAGCACGTACACGGCCGGACTTGAGGATATAGATCTCATAGGCAAAAACTACTCTACACAGATCGAGAACGTCTATTCCCAGGCGCGCAGCAAACTTATTAAACAGTTGAACTCTACGGTCCTGGGGGCGGCCGGAGCAGGATCTGGATCGCTCTTCGGGGCGGCAGGATCCGTAGGAATGAATGATTCCCTGGCTTCAAGCGGGTTTACAGTAGGCAGCCTGCAGGATTATGGAACATACCAAGCCGCAGGAATGGTACCTTAAGGAGGCTGAAAGTGGTAAGAAGACCGTTAATGCAGAGAGAAGTGACAGAGGTGGCGGCTCCAATAAACGCCGAAGAGGAGATGTATCAGGATCTCCAAAGCACAATGAGCGCGTATGAAGGCCTGCAGCGCAAGAAGGAACTGGCCAATATTAATAATTTCATGGCGGATGCAAATCTGCAGATGATGAATGTTACAAATAAGTGGCGCGTGGACAATCAGGCCGATCCGACAAACCAGGATGCGCTTGGGAAGCTCTCTGGGGACTACGATAAGATCCTGAGCCTTTACGGTCAGAAGGTCGGTATGTTCGGGCGGGGAGATTGGCAACAGGTAAGCAACAAGCTCAAACAACAGTACAAGCTGGACACTATGCTTTGGGGCCAGAAGCAGACAAATTTGAACATCGTCAGTAATGTTAATGACAGCCGCGATAAAAACCTCTTGATGGCCGCCCAGGTAGGGCAAAGCTTTGACCTTAGTAAGGCTGCTCAAGACTGGAGGAACCAGAAGGCAGCTTTGGAAGGGCTGGCCAACACCGGTTTTATGCCTAACGAGATCAAGGAGCATATCAGGCAATACCAGTTTGACTATATGGATATGTTCTTGCGAGGAGCCATCAAAAAGGATCCCTGGAAGGCAGAGGTAATGCTTAACCAACTGGACTTCCAGAATGATTTAGGCAACGATCCCAAGCGCATCGATGCGTTGCGAGAAGTGATCAAGAAAAGCAAGGAACAGAACAGGTACGCCACGGCGGTCGCGCAGAACGATGCCGAGGACAAGCTGTTGACGGGTTATTTCACCAACAGCGATAGCGTCAATATCCTGGTGCTCGATAAGGCCGTCAAGTCCGGGGAGATACGGCCGGAGTTCGCCATAAAGATGAAGAACATGATCGAAAGCCCGAGGACCGTGGGCGCCGAAAGCAAGGATGATACGTATATAGATTTTACGAATAGGTTCGCTGATTTAAAATCAGGGAAGAAGAATAAAAGCATAACCATTGCTGATGTAATGCAATTCAGAAATGATGTTATTGATGCTCATGCGCAGGGCAGACTGGGAGTTGGAGATACACGCAAATTTCTGAGAGATACCCAAAATGACATCGATACTCGTCTTAACAAAGTCGCAGATACAGCTTTGAGTAAAACCAATCCCAAGACGTTCCTGCAGGCTATAAGCTGGTGGTCGGATGAGTATGCCGACAAGCGTCCGGAAGTAAAGGCGAGGATGTACCGCAATGTAATGGACAGGTTGAGGAACGGACAGGATCCTTACGAATCCATAAATGCCGTCATAAAAGAGGAAACGAACAGGGCCAATCCTAATACGGTCTTTTGCGGAGGGACGCCCAACAATATTATTTCATCCACAGGTATAAAGCAAGGCATTTACCGGGGGATAAGCGATTCCAAGTCCGGATACACCATCAGCAACGGCCAGGTTGTGGCAAAAGGATCCTCCGGTACGCAGCAAGCCGCCCCTATAAGAAGATACCGGGTAGGGGATAAGTTAAGTCTAAAAGGGGATATTTACATAGTGACCGGGTTCGATAAAGACGGAGAGCCGCTGGTGGAGAAGGTAAATGCCAAGATTGAGTGATCTGAACGATAATCCTGATGAGGTAAAGATTGTGGAAGAAGCGGGACCTGCTCGTCTTGCCAACCTGACCGGCGGAGACGATAGGCAGGTGACTTTCGTGGACGATAAGGGCATAGCCGTAGAGCACCCGGCATCGGCATCGGACAGGTATACCAAAGAGTCTATGGCCTCCGTGTATTCCGGGGATGTATACCCGTCAGTGGCAGAGCAGGATAAAATCTCCTTCACGCAGGCGATGGGAGCCAAATTCTACATGGGGCTGCAATCTTCGGCGCGCAATGTCGGACGGCTTATGTTCCTGGATAGGATCCCCTATTTCAAAGGGCAATATGAGCTCCAGGAGCAGGAAGAGGCCTTGGCAAGGCAGGAATTAGGGAAACAGTCCGGAGTTTCGAAGTTCGCCTCCGATTTCTCAGAGGGGGTTGGTGGAATGGTTTATACGCTGCCTGTTGATATGATGGCCGGAGGTGTCACTAAGGTCCTCCTGGCAGGGAAAGTGCTGCCGTCCGTGTCCAGGTATATGGTAAAGATACCGGATTTCGCGGTAGGTATGGGGACCAGGGGGTTCGTCCAGAAGACGGAGGAAGGCAAGTCGTTAGAGGCCCCATTGTCGGCGGCAGAGCAGGCGGCCATAGGTATGCTCTATGGTTCGGTAGGCACAGGCTGGAGATCTTACCCTAAAATGAGCTCCCTGGGCCTTGCTGAGGCGCATTATAACGCGCTTAAGCAGAACAGGCTTGCCACCCGGGAAGAAGCGATAGAAGGGGCCGCAAACGGTCTGGCTTTCGCAACCGTATTCCATGCCATAGGAGCAATGGAGAAAGGGATGAGCAACGCCCGGGAAAAAGGTGTTTTACAGGAATCCCAGAAGGTTATAGACGAAGCGCTCAAATCCGGAGATCTCGGGACCGTAAAAGATGTGTATGAGAGGCTTATCGTTGACGAAAGGATCAGTCCGGAGTCCAGGGCTGCCATTCTTGGCGCCTTTAAGGATACCCGGGAGGCATATATTAATAGCGAAAAAGGTCAGGGGGAGGATGTTTATCTGTCCAAGGAAGAGTCCCGGCTGCTTGAATCTGCCATTGCAAAGCACGCGACGAATGAAAGTCTTGTCCCGGAAGAAGAGGCAGTCATAAACAAAATAATGAATAAGGGCGGGAATGAACCCAAGAGAAGTGGAGGTATGGATCTGGAGGCTTATGCCCGGGAATCGATGGAATACGATACCCCTGAAAGTTTTGCGGAAGAGAACTATCAACGGGTGTTCCGGTATAAATTTGATCAGCAGAGGATGAAATCCGCGCACGCTTCCGCCATTAAGGGTAAATACGACCTTGGTACCGTAGGGGATTTTATTATTGACGATAAGCTGAGGGAACAGTTTGCCGATGTCTTGAACGTCCCAGTGCGCAGCAATAACGAACTGCCGGAAAACAACCCGGCAAGGCTGGTAGCTTATCAACCGGGAAACGCCAAATTAAGGGCGCGTCAAGCGGCGGCCGGTACCCCATCGTCTGTCATTGAAATGGGCCCTGCGATATGGCGTGGTGGAGCGGAAGAGAACTTCCTGCATGAGGTGATACACGCCCAGCGGAACTTTAAGGGCAGGGGAATAGGTGGAGAGGCTGAAGCCGCGGGAGAGCTCTCGGCCACAAAAGGAGCGGCTTTCTTTAAAGAGAGCGTAAAGAAAGAACTGGTGGATATCTGGAATTCCGCCCGCGCCGGCGGCAAAGTAACAGGCCAGGTATCTCATCCAAGCGATGCAGAGTTAGGAGTATATAAAAATAACCTTAAGGAGTTGATGATAGGGGCATCAGACCAGGCGCATATATCGGATCTGCCGGTTGAAATAGCCAATCAAAGGAAGATCCCGCGGGCAATCTATATTGACCGTAAGATCGTCGATAAGATAGAAGGCAAGCACGGTTTGACGGTGGATGAGAGCTTTATCGATAATCTCAATAACTCCGATTTTATGGTTTTCTACAAAGACGCCCCGAAGATCAATTTTGTCAAGAAGTTAGGCAACAACAAGACGCTCGTGGTTTCCGTAAAGAGATATAACGGTCATTTTGTGATTACGGGGTTTGAATCTCCTGATCCTACTTACGCGGAATCTCTTAAAAAAAGAGGAGAAGTAGTTAATCTTACTGGAAGGGCGGCAGTTCCTTCATCTGTCCCGGCAGAGCCGAGCAGGCCAGCGAGCCTTTCTGGCGTCAGTAAGACTTCTACTTCTCCCGACAAAAATATACCACAACCGGGGAAGCGTGTCAACGTAAAAGACGTGATGCCGGACGCCTCCGGAGTTACGCCTTTGCAACGGCAGATACAGAGCCTGGAAGAGCGTCAGGCCCGGGTAGAGTCCGCGCAGTATGCGCTTGACGACATAGACACCATCCGACAGGGGTTTATGCGCAGGATCCGGAGGTATAAAGACGAATATTTGAAGGAGGAATTGACAGGCATCCCCAAGGAATACATCACCAAAAAAGGCGGCATTACTCCGGACGAGGCAATACAGGAGTTACGGGACCATTTCGGGGTAGAGGTAGCAGATGAAACAGGCCTCAAGGAGTATTTAAAGAACCTTGAGGATACGCGCAAAAGCCTGTTGGAAGAGATCCGCAGGAACCGGCCGCAGATGATTACCAAGCGGGAAACCACTCTTTTGAAGGACCGCATCAAGGCAACCGAACAGGGGATCAAGGAAGGCAGGCTGAAGACCAAGCAGGAAATAGAGAGCATCCAGAATGAAGTTATTGATGCAATAGAACAGGCGGATCTGCCGCTTGATGAGCGCGCTAAGTTTATCCGGACGATAAAGAACGTGCAAACAAGGGCTGATCTGGCCAGGACATTTCCGGATATCGCTAAACGCCTGCAGGAGTCTAAAACAAAACAGGTTAGGCAAGAGATCATCAACGAGCTTCAGAGGGCGGCAGAACGGGCTAACAGGTCCGGCGGGATAGCGGTGGAATACGCGGATATGATCGGGAATATCCTTAAACAGATCGAATTCCAGGGGCACCGTCCGGAAACGATAGAATCCCTGAAGAACACCCGGAAGTTTATCGAAAAGAGCCTCGCCGCCGGCAAGGATGTGGAAATGCCGGAGGAGATATTGAAGCAGCTGAAGATCCTTGAAAAAAAACCGGCGAGCGATCTAAGCGAAGGGGAGCTCGAAGATCTGCTCAATACCGTGGAAGACCTGGAGAATATGGGGCGCGCGAAACTGCGCCTGCGGCAGATGGCGGAGGAACAAAGAAAGGCCCAGGCCCTGGCGGATATAATCCAGGATTCCGATCCGCTGTTCAAGAAAGAAAAAGTAGAAGCTGAAGCCGGCGAAAGACTCAATGTATACGACAAACTGAAGAACCGGTATGCCGACGCCCGCAATTTTCTGATGGAAAAGGACATCGCCATCGCGCCCATGGACGTGATTTTTGATTTGCTCGACGGAAAGAAACAATACAAAGGGGCCAACAGCAGGATATTCAAGCAAACATTGAACCGCGAATTCGGGAAATACCTGGAAATGAAAGACAAGGCGGAAAAAGAGGTAAGGGAACTGGCCAGGCGGCTTAAGCTTGATGACCGTAATTTTGAGCGTATCGGAGTGTACGCCGCAAAGATGCAGGAGGGTGGTTACGAGAAGTTGTTAAGCAGCGGGCATACGGAACGGGAAATCGAAAGAGACCTGTCTCCGGAAGAGATGCAGCTTTACAGCCTTATGCGCGACAAGCTGGAGTCTTTCCGGCCGGAGATATCCGAGATTATGCGCCTTGTTTACAACGAACCGTTCCACGCGGTAAAGAATTACTTCCCGTTCATGACCGACTTTAATAAGATGAGCGACTCCGAGATACGGGCCCGCTTCGGAGATAACGTAGAACAATACGGACTTGCGCCCAGGAAGAACGTCTCGCGCGGCTTCACCAAGAAAAGACAGGGAAAGAAGCAGAAGATACAGATAAACGCTATGGAGGTATTCTTGAAGCACGTGGACAACGCCAGCTATTTCGTCACCGTAGGCAAGGAGACCAAGTTCCTCGGGGAGCTGGCGGCAAAGGAAGAGTATGCCGAAGCCGTGGGAGAGCTGGGGCAGGAGATCGTCAGGGACTGGATAGATCTCGTCGCGCGCAAGGGAAAGATATCCGGGGAGGCAAACAGTATGCTGGACGGCTTGAGAAAACATGCTGGGGCGTCCATCCTGGCCTTCAGGCTGTCTTCCGCTCTTATACAGCCGACATCGATCATAACCGGGGCGGGGTTAATCGGCAAATACGCTTTTGACGGGGCATTCAAGATAGCCGCTGACGGCCGCTGGCGCCGGTTCGTGCGCGAGAATATGCCGGAAGTCAAGCATAGGGTGGGGGATGACCCGGGTTTCCTCGAGTTCGGCGATAAGAACATAGTGGACAAGGCGGAACAGGTCGGATTCTGGGCCCTGGAGCGGCTCGATGGGATAGCGGCAGCTTCCGTGGCCGCCGGCGCCTATGAAAAATACTGCAAAGAGCACGGCATCGAGGTCGATCTCGACAAGCCCAATCAGGAGGCGATTGATTACGCGCAGCTGATGATGCGCCGAAGCCAATCCAGTTCTTTCTTTATAGACGCGCCTTCGGCGTTGACCAGGGGGACGTTCTCCGGGAAAGGGGGAAACGCTTTAAACAAGTCAATAGATAAAGCGATATTTCAGTTTCAGTCGTTTATGCTCAACGACTGGAGTATGGTCCGGCATGATCTCTGGCGCGCGGGGATCGTGGAGAAGCGGATGGGGCAGGCGGCGAATATTTTCTTCTGGCTGACTCTTGTTTTTCTGGCCCAGACCGGCATAAGAGGTGGGACAAGGGCGTTGGTTAGCGGGATACTGAATAAAGAACCCGATCCGGATGAGGAAAACACCTGGCACAAGGTCATAAACAACGTATTCCTGCAGCAGATACCGTTTGTCGGAAACGCCGTGCAGGCGTGGGACTACGGAAGCAACCCCATACCGGCGCTTGAATTCCTGAACAAGTTTGCGCGCGATATGAGCTCGGCCAAAAAATCAAAGGACATGGACAGGAAGTTGCTGGCTTTGGCGCGAGGGATTGCCCTATGGCTGCCCGGCGGGTCGAATCTGGAACCGTTGCTAAAGATCAAGAAGAATACGGAAGAATTGTGATAAAAATTACTGCTATCTTCAGACGTCGGGTTTACAAAGCACCGGTATCCGGCGGCACCTTAAAAATCTGCTGGAGCAGGTAAATGATCACCAAAGCCAGGGCAAGTTTAATGAGGAAATCTTTTTCCCAGAGGGTTTGTAAAAATTTGATAAGCGTGTTTTTCATTTTTTAAAACTCCTTTTACGGTACCGCTTTTACGATGATATTGTGTTCTTTGCAATGTATTTCCTTGCCGGTAGCATCTATAAATACAATGTCATTGTCGGTTCCTGTAACATCGGATAGATGACGCGTTCTATCCCTTTTGTTCTCTGAAAACAATTTTTTAAAATATCTCTCGTTTTGTTGTCTTTGTATAGTAAATATCACCCAAAAGACAGCGAAAAAAGCAATTAGAGATATTCCGAATGTTATTAATGCTTGCTTTAACCATTTAATCGTAAACTTCTTCGGTGTTAAAAGAAAGATGAAAAGCATAATCGCTACGATAAAATCAATCATCTGCCAGTTGTTTTTTTCAAAACGAATAGGGATTAGGGGATTAAAAAGCGCTGCCGTAATCCCCAGGATCCAGGCCCAGGCCTGCCGGCCTTGACTAAAGACCTTGAAAGCGCAATAAGCGGCAGTGCCGCATACCAGGAAGCGAAGGATCTGATAAAAGCCATAGGGTAGGCGATCGTGATATCCGCGCGGGACAGCGGCATAAAACAGAAGGATGATTGAGGTAAGAACAAAAAAGTTGCTTTTTAGCCAGGGTTTAAGGTTCATTCTTATGTTCTTTTTCTGTAATTGTTATGCTCTTTGAAATAATTAGATCGCGTAGGTAAATACCGCCAGCCATAAGCATCATGGTTAAGTCTTTTCCATTCTGAAAGGCATAGTCTTTAACGGTATTCAGGCGGGGATCGTCCGACAGGGAAAGCATAACGCTTCTTGATATCGCTTCAGCATCGTAATTGGTTTGCGGTTTCTGAGATTCAACGTTTCTTATCAGCTCGTCCTTGTTTGTATCAATGAAGGTTTTAAGGCCACTGTCATTTAACATAGTCTTACCGGCAGGAGTAAGCGACAGGGGGCTTGCTGACTTGAAATATACATCGTTGAGGCCGGCGATGCCCTTTACGTTCTCGAGTTTTGCGGTCAAACGGTTGAAACAATTAATAAGAGTATCGATCTTTTTGTTTATTTCCGAATTCTCTTTATTGAGGGAATCAATAGATTTATCGAGATAATCTATTGATTTGCAGTATTTACCGCTAAAAAAGATGATGCGGCATAAAAAGATAAGGAATCCAGTGCCAAGGAAGAATGATAGCCATTTTAAACCGGTATCAGTCATTGAATCTCCTTTTCTTTAAGCCTGGGTTTTGTAGTCCCAAAGCCGCAGATATTCTTAAAAGGGCAGCTACCATCAGGGGGAATACGCTATGCATCCTGTTGATCTTGTAAACGCAATGGAATACGGCATACAAGATACCGAGAGCGGTTACATTAAATAACCATTCGCAATTAGATGGGATGTTTATTGTCATTAAATCGCTGTGTAGTGCTTACTTAGCACTGCTCTTTTAATTTCCCCAGTGGTAGTGATATAGGCCGGTCTTATGGTCATAGTGACCATGGTTTTCATCTGTGCGTCCGGAGTGGGCAAAGGAAATAGAAGGGGCAACGAATAAAGCGAGAAGAATAATAGCGGCGAATACTCTTTTCATTGTTCGGCTCCTTTTTAGGTGAGAATAACTACATTTCGTTCATTCTATAATAATCTATGCAAAAGTCAACAAAAATATCGGGAGGTGTTGCATGAAAAATATCTTCAGATTGTTTTTAGGGGTGCTGGCTGTATGTATGATCGCGCGGGCCGCCTGTGCTATGGTGGCTGACAATTACGATCCGGTGAAACTGGCCGGAAACGGTAGCACGGAGGATTTCTCTTTCTCCTGGCCGATAGGTACAAGCACGAATTTACGGGTTTATCTGGAGGACGCCACGACCGGAGAGCAGACGTTGCAGACGCTCAATACGGACTATACCGTGGTTTTTAACGACAGCACTCCCGGCGGGACCGTGACGTTCACCACTGCGCCTACGGATGACCACTACGTAATTATTGCCAGGAGTATGGAGAGAACCCAGGAGGTGGGCCTTACTACCTCCGGAGGATTCCAGGCTCGGGTGATTGAATCGATGGTAGACCGCTTAACTATGCAAGTGCAGGATCTTAGCGAAGAGATCGCAAGGTCAATTAAGGTACCGGTAGGTACTGCTGAAGAAGATGTACCGAATTATACCGACTTGATTGACGAGGCTGCTGAAGGTGCCGTTGCATCTGCTAACGCGGCGGCTGTAAGCGCAGCGGCTGCGGCCGTCAGTGCTACAGAGGCGGGTAATGCCGCCGATGGGGTGGTGGCGGAGTTGCAAGGATATGCTGACTCGGCAAGCGCATCGGCCACGGCGGCAGCGGGTAGTGCCTCCGCTGCCAGTGATTCGGCTGATGCAGCGGCTGCCAGCGCCGAAGAGGCGGCCGGAGCGGCTATGGGGCTTGTAAAGGCAACGCAGGAAGAGGCAGAAGCCACTACAAACGATATAAAATATATGACTCCTCTGCAGGTTAAAAACGAAGTCCAACATGCAGGTGCGGTAAGCATACCTGTCGGAAACATCTCCGGGGCAGAGGCAACAGCCAATAAAGATACAGATGGGACTCTTGCGGCTAATTCCGACACTAAATACCCATCGCAGAAAGCGGTAAAGACTTATGCTGACACTAAGACAACCTTGAACGCAGTTTATCCAGTAGGAAGCATA
>Ga0209340_1000830_pt1 | contig 27702 bp, 26 predicted proteins | sample EPASupsiteSAE323_FD_187266 | JGI IMG/M metagenome (GOLD analysis project Ga0209340, IMG submission 187266) | Bioremediated contaminated groundwater from EPA Superfund site, New Mexico - Sample SAE3-23 (SPAdes) (version 2) | ecosystem: Environmental > Aquatic > Deep subsurface > Groundwater >... | reverse complement strand
TACTTGACCAAAAATTATTAAACACTGTAGCTCCCTTGCCATCCCACCATTCTACTTGGTTTAATAAGTTTACTTCCTTGATTTTGACTGTACCTTTTTTCTCCTCTGCACCTGCAAGACCATTGGTTACAGGATATGTTCCGTTTCCTCCAGAAGGTCTAGCTTTATTAATCAAATCCAGTATATTAATCTGCGTCGAATTGTCCCCCTGTAAATAGCACAATTTATTAGGGTTGGTATTTTTAGGCTTTGGCTTATTAGGTAATCCTCCGCCAGCACTATTATAAGTTACTTCTCCAATATCCAAAAAGGTATTTGCAAGAGCGTTATTAACCTTTATCAGAAACACCATTATTATTCCGAAGGCAAGCATCAATACTAATCCAAAGAACCACGTGTTAAGCCGCTGCATATATTCCTGTTTTTTTGCAGAAGCAGAAGACATCAAGGTGAGTATTCCTATGTATATGAGACCAACAAGAAAAACAATAATTGATATCATCATCAGCTTTGGATAAAACTTGCTTGTTACGTCATTGAATAATCCTGAAGTAACTTTATTGTCATCTACAGTAACCGTTGTCAGGTTGTAAGTTGTTGGGTAATCTTTTTTATATTCATCTGTTTCTTTCCCTTGCCGCATCATTCCAACTACAGAAATACCAAAATCATTATAATAACTTACACAGAAATCACAAATGGCAATAATTACTTCAGATAACCCTCGGGAAACTACTCCTGGTTCCTTCATTGACGATGCATTTGCAGTAATAGGTACCAATAGTGTAATGCAAAGTATAATACAGATAATAAACTTAAATTTCTTCATAAATATCACTCCTTGATACTTCTCATCATAGCAAGCTTGTTAAGGTTGGTCTCAACAAACCTGAATTCTCTTTCAGTAGGAACTATTTTTATAATGGTGGTTTCATTACCAACCTTTATTATTCCTTCACCACGTGCACAGGTTCCTAAAAATATTGCCTCTCCATCTGTTAGCTTGAATACCTCCTGAATGTATTCAATTTCCGATCTATCCTGCTGTAGAAATAACTTGATTTCAGATGTTGTCAAAACCGCCTGCACGGTCTTGTTTTCATAAAAGTCCTGAAATTTTTGTGATACAACCGCAAGGGAAACGTTTCTTTTTCTAGCTCTTCTCGCCATTGTATTCAGAAAGTCAACCGCTTCTGGGAAAGGAAGAAGCATCCATGCTTCGTCGACTATAACCCTCTTCTTACGTGCTTTAGACTTGTCTTCACTGTTTTTCTTAACATACTTCTCCCATATCCATGATAGAAGAATCTGCTGTGCAAGAGGTCTTGCAAACTTCTCCTCCAGCCTTGATATATCGAAATTTATAAATGGATAATCGTCCATAAGGTCAAAGGTTGACTGTCCATCAAAATATGCCATCTGCCCACCAAATTTTCTAATATATTGCTTCATAACCTTTGTAAGATAACTATAATGAAATTGATAATCCACATTGGTATTAGTTTCTGCCTTTTGGCATAGCCTGTCATACCAGGTTCCTATTGTAGGCAGCATCTTTTTGGTCTTTTGGGACATATCGGCGCCCTCAATATCCTCAAAAACATCTTCATAAAGGCTTGATGGGGCTGAATTGATTCCGCAAGCTGCATATTCTTCTGCTATAAGCTCAGCTATTATCTGCTTGGTTATCTCATTTACTACCTGACTCTTTGTACTTCCTCTTGCCATTGTAAGAAGAACATTGGTAACATCTTCAACCTTGTTCTCAATACTTAATACATGCCTTTCCTTTCCTGTCATTTCATCCTTTATCATTTCTGTTTCAATATCAAAAGGATTTACAACAGTTTTTGAAGTTGGACTGAAAACAATATTTATTCCTCCAAGCGATTCTGCGACAGAACCATATTCTCCTTCTGCATCCAAAGCAATACTTTCAATATCATTTAAAACTGATGAGCGTGCTGTTAATGTTTTTATTGTAACACCCTTACCTGCACCAGACTTACCAAACACAACCAAATTGTAATTTGACAGAGAAGGATGAAAATTATCAAACAAAACCGGTACTCCTGTTTGCTTGTTAAACCCTATTGGTATTCCCGTTTCGTGGCTGATATCTGAAAGTACGAAAGGAAATACCGTTCCCATTGTTCTTTTATCAAACATCTTGCTTTTCTTAATCTTATTGTCACAGAATGGAAGGTTTGATTTGAATGCCTCTTCCTGAATTGCCCATGCTGACCTTATTGTAATAAGGCTTTTTGACATTTCCATCCTAAGAAGCTCAGAAAGTTTATTTAACTGTTCTAAGGAATCTGCAAATATTGTACAAACAACAACTGCTTCATAAAGCTTATTAAATCCTGCTGCAATTTCGTCTCTTAGCTTTTCTGTCTCCAATCTCTTATCAGTTATAATACTTTCTCTGTTAATATCTCCTCTTTTTATTGCAACAAGCCTCTCAGATTCGAGGTCATTTATTACTGCATTAAGGTCTCTTTGAGTTTTTCCTTCATCAATCGGTTTTACGAAAACTGATGTATTAATATCTCCAAAATTGTACATATTTCTTAAAAAATCAGCAAATATAGCCATTCTAGGAAGCTCAGAGATATAAAAAGTACGTGCATATCTTGTTGTCCTTGATACTATTTCCATCTCGTTTAATCTTGCAGAATTTATTCCTGAAGGTGCTATCATATCCTTAAGATTTTTTTGGTTATCAAGTAAAACATTTTTCTGTTTTGCCTGAGAATCTATAAGAGACATATCTTCAGATGTATTTCCTTTTTCTTCTCTCTGATTTAAAACTTTATTATTTTCGGATCCTTCAGCTTTTTTTTCATTTTTTCTTTTGGAAAAAAACATTTTTTTGCCCCCTTGTTTTTATGCAGATTCCTGCTCCTGAGAGCTTTCAAGCAAATAAGCTTCTGGCACTTCTTCAACTTCTCCAAGGTTATATTTTTCATTTAGTAGCAGCAATTGATCATCTAATCCAATCTCTACCGAAACTGGAGATGCCTGCTTAATAGTCAGCGCACTTTCAGTTGTAGAAAACAAACGATAAAAACCTGCATCCAAATTGTCCTTCAATCTGTACAACTCTGCATCATCCCTGTTGAATGCAACATACAGGAGTTCTGCAAGCTCGTTGGAATCAAGTATTTTGGCCTCTATATTACATCCCATAAGCGCACCTACTATACTCTGTGACCTAGTCAACAATTCAGTAAATGCCATATCAAGAATTTCTTTCTCAGTAAAATTGGTCATAAGACCAAGCTCTTCAATACGATATGTTAGAACAATGTAGTACTTATACTGTAAAACATTTTTGTTAATGCTCATTTTTTCAATATTGTCTTTTAAATCTATTGCATACTCAAGTAAATTCTGTTTTCTTTCCATTTCGTATGCAAGCATTCCCAGTTTTTCACTATCTTCAGGATTTTTGGCCTTTACGACGTCAAATTCTTCTATCAGAGTGTTCAACTCTTTCTCTATGCTTTTTATTTTCCCTGCATATGTCTTAAGGCTATCTTTAAGGTCAACCTTTCTTGTCTGCACATAAATCTGTACTGGAAACCTAAGGAAGTTTAAAAGTTCAATAAAGCCCTCCTCAATCATAACCTTTTCGTCTCCAGACATCAGGTCATAGTTTATTCCCGAGCAATTTATTACCATTGTAAACATTGAACCGTTTTTTCGGATAATCATATTGTTATAAATCTTATCAAAATCAAGAAACGATTCAACATTTTCAACTTTAAAATCATAGTTTTTGTTTACTGTACTATTTAGTTCCTTACTTTCCTTTTTCTTATTATTATTTTGCTGAAAATACATGATAATTCCAGTTATTCCGATAATAACAAAGAAAACACTCATAACATTATTTATAAGATCCATCAGGTGAACCTCCTGACCTAGAATAATCTTTTGTGCCTATTTCTTACTTTACTGCTTTTTGGTTATGTAAATACATTTTTTCATTTTAAAATTTATGTATCTCCATATGATGTCATCAATAGCTTCTCCACCCGTATCCTTAAAAAACTGAAATGCATTGGTTTCTGGAATCTTTAAAGCTCCTATTGCAAAAGAAATAAGGGATACTACAAATAGGATTATTAATCCGGTTAATTGGAGTCCTATTGCTTTGAATATTAAGTAAATTACTGCTCCAAAAAGAATACCTATTACAGTAAACATAAAAGATTTTGGAGAGAAGAAATATAGTATTCTTGTTTCTCCTCTAACATCTCTTGGAATTAGATAACTCCTCATCATAGCCCTCCTCATTTAGTGAAATGAGGGATTCAATACCAAATCCCTCATTTCTTCTAAATTTTAAGCATATATTTGCTATTTTAAATTAAGGTTTTGCAGTAGATGAAACCAGATTGTAAATCCATTCAGCTATCGGTCCGCACCCAAACAGCAACGCCGCACCTATAAGATAATTCCATGCCTGTTCTTTAAGGTCGCCCTTCTTGTTTGGATTTGCTGTCATCCACTTGATACCAAATACAACAAGCATTATTGTACCAAGAAAAATACCAACCAATTTGATACCATATACTACATTTGCTCCAAATTTTTTCACTTTATTTTCTACATTTGCATCTGTAGAAGTATTTGCCGAGTTTTTTAAATCACCAATTTTATTTTCGATACTAATATTTCCCAGTGTACTTGCATAGCACATTGCTCCAAGAATAAAAGTGCTCACAATCAACAACGTCAAGACCAAAGGTATAATTTTAAGTATTAATTTCATAATAAAAAACCCCTTTCACATTAATTTACGTATCAACAATGCAGTTTATTTAACCGGAGAAATATATATATAATCAACTACAACTTTTATTATTTCTTCCGCAATATATACTCCACCGAAAACCAAGAATGCACCAACAATATATATCAATGCCTGACCCCTTAGAGTCGCTTTTTCTGATGGGCTTGCCATAAACCATCTAATTGCATATACCACAAGTACTCCTATTGCAAGTGCACTACCAGCAATCTTGAGATATCTGACTGCTTCCCCTCCAAGTTTTGTTACTTCATCCAAGTCATCTCCAGCAAAAACAATACCGCTTGTTTGAAGCATCAAAATCAAAAGCATAAACAATTCAATTATCAAAAATTTGCTTTTAGAAATCCTCATGAGTTCAGTCCTTTCATTGTTCCAAACGAATTTCTATGCTTTTATAATTACTGATTATGGGTTAGGGACCTGTCACAGTATTAATCATATTAGCCATCCAGCCCATTATGGTTGCAGCACCAAATGTAATAAGAGCACCTATTAGATAACTTACTAGCTTTTCTTTGAGCTCTACCTTTTTTTGAACGCTTGCAGTAAACCACTGTATGCCAAAAATTGCCAGGATTCCAACTGCTACTATACTTCCTCCAATTTGTATATATCTAAAAACAGCCCCCAATATCTGTCTGATTCCATTTTCAGCTGTACCAATAGTTACTGCTTGATTATTTATCTTTCCGGGACTAAAATCAGTTGCATACACAACAGTACCTATACTTAGTACGAATGTCATCATCATTGTCATTACAAATACAATTAATAATATTCTTGAAATACTTTTCATAAAGATTCCTCCTTGTTATGTATTTAAAAATTTAATTACACAAAATTACAATATTTTACCTAAATAACCTCCTTATTTTAAAATCTACCTTAATTTTATTTTATAATAAAAGCTTTGCAAATACAAGCTTTTACTACATTGCAAAATAAACAAAAATTTACTCGTTTTTTTGTGCATATTGCACAAATGCCCACCTTGACACTTTCTGCATAATATATTATAATGTTTTTCGCACACAGGGGAGTGGCTCAATGGTAGAGTAGCGGTCTCCAAAACCGTCGGTTGCAGGTTCGAGTCCTGTCTCCCCTGCCAACAATAAATAATTAAGGCAGTAGATAAATTATATTCTACTGCCTTTTCATTACAAAAGTATTAAAAAACCTTTAACTTCAAATTAAACTAGTCCCTATTTCTTATTTGCTTTCTCAATATTGATTTTCTTTCCTTTTATTTTGTTATTCTTCATTGTGATTAATACTTCTTCTGCATATTCACGAGGAACTTCAACAAAGGTAAATGTATTAAATATGTCAATTGCTCCAATAAGCTTTCCAGGAAGCTTTGTGTTTGAAGCTATGCTTTCGACAACATGTTTAGGCTCAATTTTGTCAACCCTTCCAGCATTAATAAATAATCTTACCATTCCGCCTTCTGTCTCTGAAAAATCAACAGCTTCTCTTTTGGTTTCCTGATGCACAACCTCGTCGTCAATACCAACAGATAGCTTCAGAAAAGCAGCAGCAACATCCAAACTTGTGATAAAACTGTCAGAACCATTGCTTAGGCTTGTATCTTCAAGCAATTTTTCAATATAGCCAACATACTTGTTGAAACGCCCCTCAGCTATTGTCTCTCTTAATTTTTCCAATACAATATTAACTCTTGTTTCTTCAACCTCCATCATCGAAGGAGGCTTTTCCTGCTTGATCACTGATTTGGTATACCTTTGTATATCTCTCAATTTATATAACTCTCTACCAGATACAAAAGTAAAGGCTTTTCCTGATCTACCAACCCTTCCAGTTCTTCCTATCCTGTGTACATAGTATTCTTCATCATTTGGAATATCATAGTTAATAACCGCTTCAATATTATCCACATCAATTCCACGAGCAGCCACATCGGTTGCAATTAGAATATCAACTGCACCCTTCCTGAATTTCGTCATAACCCTATCTCTCTGCCCCTGTTTCATATCACCATGAAGTGCTTCTGCCGCATATCCTCTGGATTGAAGGTTGAGTGCAAGCTCATCAACACGTTTCTTAGTATTACAAAAAACCATAATCAACTTCATATTATAAGCATCTACAATTCTAGAAATCAAATCAAGCTTAGCAGGTTCCCTTACTTCAAAGTAATATTGTTCAATGCTCGGAACGGTTAATTCCCTATGAACAGATTTCACCATGACAGCATTCTTCTGATACTTATCTGTTAAATCTAGTATTTCTTTTGGCATTGTTGCTGAGAAGAGTATTGTTTGTCTATCTTGAGGAACCTCTTGAAGAATGGTATCTATATCTTCCCTAAAGCCCATATTAAGCATTTCATCAGCTTCGTCAAGTACTATCATCTTTAAGGACCCAAGTTTCAATGTACGCCGCCTCATGTGATCCATAACCCGTCCTGGAGTTCCAACAATTATCTGTGGGCGGCTTTTTAGTGCAGTTATCTGGCGCTCAATTGGCTGCCCTCCATAAACAGGTAATATTTTTATTCCTCTTTTATACTTTGCAACATTTTTAATTTCTTCTGCAACCTGAATTGCAAGTTCTCTTGTAGGACACAGAATCAAAACCTGAACAAAATGTTCTTCATTATTTATCATCTCAATTGCAGGTATTCCGAATGCACAGGTTTTTCCCGTTCCTGTTTGTGCTTGTCCGATTACGTCTCGTCCTTCCATTATGTGCGGAATTGATTGTGCTTGTATTGGCATTGCCTCTTCAAATCCCATTTCCGCGATTGCTTTTTGAACCTCTTTAGACAGGCTCAAATCTCTAAAATTCATGTTCTCCATTTTTATTTCCTTTTCATATATTTTTTTACAATCAGTTTTTATAGTTTTCCAAATAATCAATTGGGTATTCGGCAAACAAGACCTTTTTTTAGATATTGCTGAAATGAATCATCTATTTCAAACTGCTTGAACGGATAGATTATATTCTATTTTGGTATTAATAGCAAACTAAATTTAATAGATTTTTTTATAAAATACAAAATTAGAATCCTCATATGACTTTTTAAACCCAGAATCACGCGAAAGTATTGTATCTATCAAATCTGTCTTATATACTAGTGCGCAATTCAGTTTATATTTATCAAATACTTTTCTATGGTAAACATTTACCCTCTCACAATCAAAATAATCTTTTACAATTTCTACTTTTGGGGAATACATATTTGTATAAGGTTCTCCCCTGGAATCTATAAAAACTTTTATATTATTTAACAACAAATAGCTTCCGAAGTCATATTGATTATAGATACGCATGGTTGTTAAATCCTCGTTTTGCTTTATATATTTTACAGCTTCTACAGGATAAGCTTTACTTTCAATATACTTCCATTGAAATAAAGCCGGAACAGTATAAAGAGAAAAGGAACAACATAATAATACGATTTGAATCCATGAAGGTTTGGGAAATATATTATGTTTATTAATATTACATGTTTTTACAAGCTCTGCAATGTACTCCGAACAGATAATTGTTGCAATTATAAAAAACAGTGCCGAATGTCTTACAGAGATTAAAGACATGAATATTGTTCCAAGAAGCAGAAAGAAATGATGTATTTTAATTTGGTTTTTGGTTATTAAAAATAGGGTAAAAACTAGTGCAGAAAAAAAGAACAAATTCAAACCTATAGGTCCTTTAAAATTAGGAGACAGAAATTCATTAATTGCTAAAGGCGTACTATTTGAGTTTGATTTAATTATTATGCCTATTTGTTCTAATCCAAAAGGGTTGATTAAACCAATAATACCTCCAAAAATAAATGGGAAAAATAGCTTTTTTAAATGAGGAATTTTTTGACATGAAAATCTGCCTATTGTAATTCCAAACATATTTATAAAATAAGGTAGGAATAATATGAAATAAAATGGCCAAACACCATAATGAATGTTAATAATTATTAAAGATATTATGGGTAATAGTATAAGCCATTTGTTTTTCCCATCCTTTAGAAAGGATTCGATAAAATATATTTGTAGTATAAACAATGCATAACTAAAAACCTGCGCACGTAAAGTTATAAAGTCAATTAATGTAAAAATAGCCACACTCGATAGTATTAACGATATTGTTTTATTTGATGAAACTTTAAGACATGTAACATATAATAATGAAAAAATCAAACAGGTCCATAACAATAAAAAGAAATACAATCCCGGGAAACCAGAGCATTTATATATATAATAAATTATTGGCGTTAAAAGCCAATGATTCGGGAAGCATTTCAAATTGTCATGAATTGAGAATGGTTCAATGGTTGTTATACCATGATTGACTATGTATTCGCCTACTTTGATATCATAAAAAGTATCATTTTGAAAGGTTTTCGTCACTGATCCAAAGACCATAATAATCATAACAAATGTAAATATTAAAGCATATCTAACATTAATAGTTTTTATCATACGTTATCTCTCCTTCGCCTTATATAAAAAAAAATAACATAAGCAATTTTAAAAGTCAAATTCAGGTTGTGATATTGAATTTTATATATTTAAAATCTTAACACAGTGAAGCACTCCATTTTAAATGGAAGGCAATTATTAAAATTACAGAATCCATTGAAATAGCCGTAAGCCATCCGAAAAAAGACCTGCCCCCTGCTAAGTACGTATTAATCTTAAGAGTATGTGGCATGCTGGTGACCAACACAACTAAAAATAAGAAGCACCTGTCGTCAATGACAAGTGCTTCTTTGGTGCGGGCGAAAGGACTTGAACCTTCACATCGGAGATACTAGATCCTAAGTCTAGCGCGTCTGCCAATTCCGCCACGCCCGCATTTATTTGACCTGAAGCGTATTGTACTACACATAAGACTTTTTTTCAAGTCCTATTCTTTATTTTATCCTAAGCATCTACATAATTACTTTTCTTCTTTTACCAGCATTGATTCATTATATAGTAGAATTAGCTGCTACCGGAGTAGCTTCTTTGTTTGCATTATTTATAATTTCTTTAAATTCCTTGCTCATTCCGGATAGCTTTCCATATAAATTGTAAGAGGGCTCTTGTACCAATGCAACTTTTAAATATTTGCAAACCATATATGTCATTATATATTGTTAATAAATTGTAGTATAATTAAAATAGATGCAATTCATGAATTGGTAATTGAGGTGACAATATGGCAGGACATATTGACTTGAAAACAATTGTAAATGACCCTGAACTGCTTAATATGGTTTCCGAGGGTAAACCAGAAATGGCTGAATTTTTGAAATTCTGTAGTGCAAAAGGTATAGAGACCTTATACTGCTGCACAGGTCATTATTATAATCATGAAGGTTATTTATCCTTCGCTAATCTGGATAAAAAAGTTGTGGAAAGAATTTACAAAGGTATTGATAATCCTTATAATAAAACCCCAAATGCTTCTTATTTAAAAATTCCTGAAGATTACAATTTTACTATTCACGGAAAATACCAGAATTTTTCAAAAGCTTTAGATGTTTTAAAAGATTTAATTGAAGATAAGGAAGTAACTGATGACAGAATTAGAGATAATATTTCCCGTGCTGGTGTTTCGTTAAAGCCTAAGAATAAACCAGAAAATAAAAGGAAAAATGAGATAGTAAATGATTTCATTGATAAATGCGAACAAAAAGGAATTAAACTTTCAGGTCTTGAATTCGAAGAAGAAGATAACACTATCAGATTTAGGGATGCAGAAAATCCTGCTGTTTTAAACATAATAAATCAATATCTCAAAAGCAAAGGTTCAAGCATCAGTTTCTCAAGCGAACTGCATTCATTTTCACCCAATCCATCAGTTTTTCTTAGCTGGAAAGAAAAGGACTTTGATAGAATGATGGATTCATTCAACAAAGGAATAGAATCAACTGAAATTGGAAGTATAGAACAAATGCCTGAATACATTCAGGACATGTATAATATTTCGAGAATGTCTAAAAAAATGGATCTGGACATGCATGCCCGAAGCGAAAAAATAGGTCCTATTCAGATGGTCCAGGTCTGGTATCACAATTTGTACGGACAGGATCGACGAATAGCACAGCAGATTTCAAATCTAGTAAAGCCAAATGAAAAAAATATCATACATTACGATCCGAAGAGAATATTTTATGGAATCGGTACTAAAAATTTATTCTCGGGATTAGGTAAGCTTGTTAATAATTTGCATGATATTGCTCCTAAGCAATATGCTACAGATAATCCGTCACAAACAGCTAAAATAGGTGAGGGAATTGACAAAGATAATTCTGCATTTTGCCAAGGAAGGTCTTCCTCTTTACAACCCTTATCTTCACAAAATACTGTCAAAAAATCATTTGCAAGAAATAGTGCTGCCTCGCTTGAAAAAGATAATGATTTTTATAAGTAAAAATGCAGCCCATTCAACTGCATTTAAACTAATATTGCATTCACCACACGACAATCTTCTTTTATCCCACTGTATAAGATACCATAAACGCTCTACGTTTCCCCCAAATATTTGTTTAAATTTTCATATATTTATAAAATAATCCTTTTAAATTATTTTAATTATGGTATACTGGAATTTAATTACTAGTCATGTTTTGACAAGTTATAAAATCAGTCACTTTGATTTTAAGTTGTTAGCTTGAAGGGGTAAAAATAAAATATCCCCGTTGTTGATAAAAAAGGATGCTGTGAAAACAGCAAAGAAAGGAGTGGCTTTTATGAAAATCCGAATTCTTGTGGTGGACGATGAGCAGAAAGTAAGGGATAAAATTATAAGACTCATTAAGAAAAGTCACTTGTATGAATGTGATTTTAAAGAAGCCCAAGATGGGCATGAAGCACTTATGTATCTCCTCGAAGGCAGCTTCCACATTGTATTAACCGATTTGGATATGCCTAAAATGGGTGGCGGCGAATTAATCGAAGAAATAAGAGGAAGATGGCTGTTAAAAGACATCCCGGTAATAGTTATAACTGCGGTAGATTACAGCCAAAAATACCTTAAAAAAGGATTCGACTCCTTCGTAGACAAATCTGATATGGAGAGATGTCTAGTAAGAGAAGTAAGAAATTTTATCTGGAAACAATAAACTTTTGAAGGTTTGAATAAACCTTCGCTTTTTCTTTTTAAGGGCTCTTTCTTCATAGTATTGCTCCATCAATAAAAAAAGTGTATAATAGTTTCCCAGATGCTAAAAATACTATAATTTACCCATCAACCTATGATAGATGGGAGTCGTAGAAAGGAGGTGCTTATGAGAAACGAAATTCTCTTAGTGGACGATGATACTATATTCGTGAATAAACTCAGGAGATTACTGCAAAACCGTTTTAAAAATTGTGACTTTATCGAAGCAAAGAATGGGAAGGAGGCCCTTTGTACTACTAATAATCACAGATTTGATCTCATAATATGTGATTATGAGATGCCTGTGATGGATGGTAGGGAATTTATCTCCGGTATAAGAAAATGGGGGCTGCAAACCCCGGTAATACTTTTAACTACGTTATATTTGGCACAATCTTATTCACAAATGGGATTTACTTCATTCGTTCATAAGAGCGATACGGAGGTCTTGTTACCAAAAGAGGTACGAAAATTCATAGCAGTATAGCCAAGAAGATAGTTCTTCTATCTGTTTCAACCAAGAAAAAGCACATCCGAAATCGGATGTGTTTTTTCTTGGTTAGGATGGCTGGATTCCTGCTCTTGTTCACTCAATTTGCAGCCACGTCCCATAGGCAAGCATAGTTTATCATTTGTATATTAGCGAATCAATCTCTAATGAGTTTTATGTCAGAAAAAACACATGAAGCCCCTATTACTACCAATTGAAGAGTAAATACAATTAATAAGTAGATTCTGACCATAGACTTCTTTTACTACAACAATCATTATTTCATCTTTTCCATTTTTCCTTAATTTCATCTTAACTGCGTGTTCTACTGTACGAATTATATGTTTGTCAACCATATAACACTTGCCTTTATAGGCATCCCGGTATTCTAGAATCTCTGCGTATTGCTAACCAGTCTAATATGATTGTAAAAAAATACAAGAAATGATACCATCATATACAGATATTAAAGAAAAAGGAGATTGATAAAAATGACTTTTAATGAATATAAAGAAAATATTGAAAAAAATTTTAATAACGTATTATGTGAAAAAATCAAGAATTTTAGTATTGATGTAATGTATAGCGAAAAATTCGATTGGAAATGGATTGCAACCAAACTCAAAATATTCAGTTTTATAAGTTTCAGTGAAAGTATTAAAGAGGAAACTATAAAAGAGTATACCAAAGAATGTTTTGAATATAGTAGAAAAAATTATAAGGGTTTACTAAGAGGTTTACAAAATGGCTTTGTATCATTTGCTGTATTAGTATCTGAAAACATAGATGAGAGTGCAATTAATTTCGTTAAAGGAAGACCAAAAAAACATTTTGCAGCATTTGAAATGCCAATAATATTGGATTTAAAAAATAGAGAACTATACTTTTATCAGGATACTCCAATATGGGGAATGATATATTATAAGTATTTTAGAGAATACATTAAAATGAATTTCAATATATTGTCACAGAAGTAAATAAATAACTACGCCTGATTCATAAGTATTATGAAATCCCCATTTTGTCTTTATAATTAAAATTCATGTTGATTTCAAAAATCAACGCCCTCCGTTTAATAAACGTAAGGCGTTGTCTAAAATTCTTACCAAATAAATGGTATTAAACGATAACGTGTCTTTGAGCAATAATCTTTATACCCAGGAAGGTCTCGCGATAGTAATTTTTCTTCATTTATTATCCTATATGCATTCATTGGTATAACAAGAACAAAAGTTATTAATGCCCAATAAGAACCAAGTGCAAGTGGGGTAAATAAAGAAATTAATAATAATGCTGTGTACATTGGATGACGAACTATAGCATAGGGACCGGTCGTTATTACCTTCTGTTCCTTTTCGACTTGAATGATAGTCGAGGCAAAGCTATTTTCCTTAAAAACCGAGAAGATTAGTATATAGCCAATGAGAATAAAAATATACGATGCAGCAACAATCCAGACAGGTACGGTTGACCAATGAAACCGGTAATCAAAACCGGGAATTAGGTAACCAACTAAATACAAGAGTGATATGACACGCATGATACCCGGTTGCGGTTGCTTTTCTTTAAATTGGTTTCGTCTCTCCAAAAGTTTAGGATCTTTCTTCAGAAAGTAGGCGGTAAAAAACATGATTAAGGCTAAGGTTTCAAACCAAAAAATCCATCCCTCCAAATACATTAACGAACCTGCAGGAAGAAATAAAATAATGCCCAATATAATCGCAATAATTATGGGTATACGATAAGCTTTTGCTTTGGATAAGTTTTTATTACCCTCCATAGAAGATACCTCCTTTATAACGTATCAGTAGAAAAATTTTCTTACCCCAGTGCGTTTCAACGAGGCGGGGGATATTTATCGCCTCGTTATACTCATTGTGGAAGATTGAGAAATTGTTCCATAAGCTGCTTAAACTTCACCCGGGCTGGTGGGAGAATGTCACCAACTATCTCATCATATAAGCTTGCAATAGGTTTTTTTATTCCCGGCTGGTTGCATAACAGCTTTTTCAACTCAGGTATACTTTTGATAAAATTGGTAGATTCACGGGCCAGAGCTTCAACTTCCGGATCATCTTCGGGCAACTGGTCTAGTCTTGCAAGACGAGAACCATAATCTAAAGCAATTTGATATTGGTGTGGGTGTGCTTTAAAATATTCTGCCAATGCTCGAAAAGTTTCCTGAAATTCTACACCCCATTGGAAATCATCTAGTATGCCGAATAATTTTTGTTGCTGATCAAAGAGCCCTGGACTTGTTTGTGCATATTTGTCAATTTGGTCTGCCCCCAATATCTCTGTGACCATTCGAAAAGAAGATGATCCGAAAACATCCTTATCTAGGAATCCCGTATCTTTACTAAGTAATAATTCAATCTTCGATACTCGCTCTTCAACACTTTTTTTCTCGTTTAGAAGCTCAACTCGCAAGGACTGCAACACTTCCCGTAAGGTTCTGGAATTGCTTATATCTCCCAATATTTCTTTGATGCGCTTCAGATCTAATCCTAGGGATTTTAAGTGTTTGATTAACTTCATATGGGTTAGCTCCGCCGCTCCGTACAAGCGGTATCCCCCTGGAGAACGCTCCGGTTCTTGCAGTAAACCAATCTTATGGTAATAGATAATAGTTTTTAATGTACATCCATTTAATTTAGCAAAATCACTGATTTTTATTCGATTTTCCACTACTGCCCTCCTTCCTAACTATTTCTTGCAGCAAGCCAATTTTATTATAATAGATAATAGTTTTTAATATACGTCCAGTTAATCTAGCAAAATTGCTAATCTTTATTAATTTTAACCGTAATCTCTCTTCCTTAATCATTATAAACCCTGACCCAAGGGTGGAGTCAACATGATTATCAATTGGTTATTCATTTTCTGCAATAACCACTTCGGGTTCCTGTTTTTTAGCTCAAATTTTATGTAATCTCCAAAGCCGCTTATATTCATACTTTAAAATAAACATATGCCAACAAAAAATGTAGCTGGTTGGGCTACATTTTTTGTCCGGTAAAGCTTGTTTTTCTTATTTTTTAAAAAGCCATTTTAAAAACGTATACGTAAGAACTGCTTCTCCAAAGTTAGTCTTTTCAAACAGGGCGTAAATACCCAAAAGTCCTAGGATTACGACCACAGCCGTACTAAAATCCCCACAAATCCAACAGATGGTATCGTAGGCAACATATATTATTACAGCCCAAAATACAATTGCTAGATATAATAAGATGATAGAAAATGCTATCCCAAATACTTCAAAAAATCCGTATTTAAAGCTTAAAATTATAAGAATAACAGCAAACACTTTCCAGTATTCAACAACAAATCTAAATATTGCACCAAATACTCTAAATATTCCGAAATCAAACGATGCCAATAACGGTCCAAATATTACCTCCATTTCTAAAACCTCCTTTTTTTATCACTTCCCTTTTACCTATTTAAGGTAACTTTTTATTATACGACCCCCTTATAGGGTTTTTATTTGGTTTTTATTTGGTTTTATTATAATATATTTCCCCATTTTATAGCAATATAATATTATCTAGAAATACAAGGAATAAACCCCTCTCTTTCAAACTTATATATCTCCGCGCCTCCTCACCCTTTCCTCTTTGCCGGAAGGGCATAATTTTAAGGAACAAGCCATGGAATATTACAATTTTTTCTGGTACTTTATTTACTAAACAATTGATAGACCTGATAAAACTTTTGTGCATTTTCATTATCTTTAATACCTTTATAAGCTTTGCTAAGTAACAAAAATACTTTCGCATTGCTTGGGTCTGAAGAAATTGCTTTCTTTAATAAAACAAGAGCTTTATCAAATTTATCTTGATTTATTAAATTTTCTGCCTGTTCAATAAAATTCTTAGTATCTTTATCGCCTGTGTTTTTATTACTTATCTCCTTCAAAACTAATCTAACTTTATCTGCAGTAAAAGGTTTTTGAAGGTATGAAACTGCACCCATTTTTGTACACTCAACTGCATTCTTTACTGTCGCAAATGCAGTTATGATTATGACCGGAGTATCTATCCCTTGCTCTCTGATCCTTTTTAACACTTCGGTTCCACTTATCTCCGGCATCTTAATATCTAAAAAAACCAAATCAAATTTTTCACTTTTAAGAAGTTCCAGCGCTTGTAAACCATCAGCGGCGATTTGAACTTCATGGCTTTCTATTTCAAGACAGTTTTTCAGAAGGAGCCTGATATTTTTCGTATCATCCGCCACCAATATTCTCATATCATGATCACATTCCCTTCTCTTGGCTTAGCGGTAAGGTAAAAATAAAATTACTACCGCCACCCACTCTACTCTCGCACCATATTTCTCCGCCATGAGCTTCAATGATTTCCTTAACAATTGCTAATCCCAATCCCGTTCCCCGGACTTCCAAATCGCAATCAGGCACTTGAACATATTTCTCAAATATTTTCCCCCGGTATTCATCCGGTATGCCTATCCCAGTATCTTTTACAGAAATATACGCTTTACCTTCCTGAATAGAGGCTGTTAGCGTAACATCATCACCTGTACTTGTATATTTTAGTGCATTTGAAATGAGGTTATTAATTACCCATATTATTTTTCTGAAATCCGCATTAACTTTTAAGTCTTTGTCCCTAATCTCAGAATTAATGTTGACTCCCTTTTCTTTCGCACCTTCGTAAAACTGTTTTGTAGATATTTCTATAATATCACCCAAAGAGCAAGGTCCTATATTGAATACAGCTTTTCCTGATTCTATTTTCGATATTTCAAGTAGATCATTAACAAGGTTTGATAGATTTTCTTCGTCCTCGCTCATGGTTGCCATTATTTCTTTTTGCTTGCCATTCAATTTTCCTGCACTCTCATCCATCAGTAAGCTGGTGCCCATCATTATTGAAGTCAAAGGTGTTTTAATTTCATGCGAAACAGTGGCAATAAAATCCGTTTTGGTTTTTTCCAACTGTTTTAACTGAGTCACGTTTTGGAATATAGTTATCAAACCCTGGATATTTTTATCCGAATCCCTGATGGTTGTAACAACTACATTAAAATAGTAATCATCCTGAGAATCCAATGAAAATATTTTTTCCTTATATGTTTCCTTGGATTCTGCAATGCTCGATATATGTTCAAATAATTCACCATTTCTTACAACTTCTAAGAAATGCTTATTAATCACTTTTTCTTCATTGATATCGAAAAATTTCTCACAAGCATTGTTTATAAGGAGAATCTTATAGTTTATATCCAGAACTATTAAAGGGTCAGCTATACTTTTCACTATGGCCAGAGATTTATTCTTTTCAGCCATAAGCTGCCCGACAGCACTTTGTTCAAACTGCTGTAACCTTTTTGTCATGTTATTGAACTCACTTGCCAGCTCTCCTATTTCGTCTTTTGAGATTACATTGATTTGCTGATTTAAATCACCATCTTTAACCAACCTTATGCTTTCTGTAAGGAAGTGCATCGGCTTTAAAAACTTATTAATATAAAATCCTGCTACAAGGAATCCTCCTATTACCGCAACAGCCGATAATATTAAAACCGTAAGCACAGATTTTTGTGCATTCTTTGTGGCTCTGTCCTTTCCTGCAAACATTGCCTTTTCGTTTAATGCAGCAATCTCCTTTATGGTTTGTCTAAGCTTTATGAAATCAGGCATAATTTTCGTATCATAGAACTCAAACGTCTTTTCCGCACCTTGATTATTCCTTATCTCCTGAAGTTCTGAAAACAACTTTGTATAGTTTATATAATAACTGTCGACCTTTTGAACAAGTTCTTTCTCTCTATGTTCGGTAACATTGTTTACTTCTACGTTAAACCACTTCTGGAATTCGCTATTATTATTGGTAAACAAATCAATACCTTTTTGTCTATCTGCATTAATATAAATCAGTACAGCACTGTCTTGGCTTTCAATAGCTTCAAGCATATTCGATACCGCATTAATACTTTTGTAATTATCAGTCATCAATCCATCTATTGCTCTATTTAATTTATAAAGATTAAAAACTGCGGTTGCTCCTACAATAGCAATAAGAATAACCAGACACAAGTATATTTCTGAAATTTTTCCCTTAAGCGTTTTAAACATAGGTACACTTCCCAATCCTAAGCTATTTATTAACCAAAAGTATATAAACACTTGTTCAAAAAGTCAAACAATAGCCAATGTATTTTATTATACCGATAGTAAAATAATAAATCCGGAGATATTCCTATGATTGAGCATAATAATCTTAATTAATTGACTTTTATACATAGGATAATTTCTTTTCTCACATTTTAATAAAGTTTAGCTATTTTGCTTGAAGAACTATAATTGTAGAATAAAAGGATTGCAAACAGCTTCTTGGGCAAAACCTTTGAATGGAGGGAGTACTTATGATGAGTATATTCTTTGAACGGATAGGAGAAATTTCCGTCTTTCTTTTAGTACTCTACATTATTAAAAAATTGGTTCCACCCGTATAATAGCCAGTCACTTTTAAATATAGCTTTTTAACACTAAAGAGCAATAGGAAGGATGCATAATATGTTTAATGAAATAAAAAGGCTTTTAATTGGAAGACCCTTAAAAAATGAATTAATAGGAGAGCAAAAATATGGTGTGCTTTGGGGACTGCCAATTCTGGCGAGTGATGCAATTTCTTCAATTGCTTATGCTACTGAAGAAATATTGATTGTTCTAGTCCCAGCCGTTGGTATTCTTGCTTACCAGCAATTGACTTATATATCATCTATAATAATAGGACTTCTTCTCATCCTTACTTTATCATACAGACAAACCATTCAAAGCTATCCAAGCGGCGGCGGGGCATATATCGTAGCCTCAGATAATCTTGGCAAAATTGCCGGAGTCACTGCAGGCGCATCACTGGCTATTGATTATATTCTGACAGTCGCTGTTAGTATCTCTGCCGGAACAGCTGCAATAACTTCGGCCTATCCGCAATTGTTTAAATATACCGTACCTGTCTGTATATTGATTTTGTTCTTATTAATGCTGGGAAATCTGAGAGGCGTAAAAGAATCCTCAAGGCTCTTCAGTCTTCCTGCATACGCATTTATTTTCGCTATTATTACTATGATTATTTCTGGAATCATTAAGATAAAAAGCGGCTATACACCTCCACCACTCCCAATAAATCATTTATACGGTGTTCAGCCAATTACTCTAATATTATTGCTAAGCGCTTTTTCCAATGGATGTACTGCCCTGACAGGTGTTGAAGCAGTAAGCAATGCTATCCCAAATTTTAAAGAGCCATCCGTAAAACACGCTAAAAGGGTATTAGCCTTACTAGCATTTTTTGTCCTCATTATGTTTGGAGGAACCTCTTTACTTGCGAACTTCTATCATGTTGCTCCTATCCATGATAGAACAGTACTTTCTCAGATTGCATTTAGTATTTTCGGCAACAATTTTATGTATTACTTCATACAGGTTGCAACAGCAGTAATCCTTGCAACTGCTGCGAACACAGCATATTCCGGATTTCCTCTATTAGTCTCAATTATGGCGAAAGAAGGTTTTGCCCCCAGGCAGCTTAACCTTAGAGGTGATAGATTAAGCTACTCAAATGGAATAATACTATTATCGGTTATTGCAGGCTTCCTAATTGTTACTTTTAATGGAAATACAAATTCCCTCATTCCACTGTACGCAATCGGAGTTTTTATATCATTTACCCTATCCCAATTCGGAATGCTAATGAAATGGTTTAAACAAAGGGGAAAATACTGGCATTATAAAGCGTTTATCAACGGGCTGGGAGCTTTTGTCACCACACTTGTCGTAATAATAATTGCAATAACAAAGTTCCACAGAGGTGCTTGGATTGTAGTGCTTGTAATACCGACTTTGGTAATCTTAATGCTTAAAATCAATAAACATTACACCATGATTGCCGAGAAACTAAGAATAAGTGAACAAGAACTTCAATCAATTGAGATAACTCCCCACAGTTATAGAAACCATATAATAGTTCCAATTGCAAGTATAAATAGAGCCAGCATAAGGGCTTTAAGATATGCCAGAACAATATCAAACAATGTAGTTGCTTTTAATATATCTGTAGATGAGGAAGATGCAAAAAAAATTAAAAATAAGTGGGAACTGGTAAATACAGATATAAAGCTTGTGGTAAAATATTCGCCCTTTAGAAAGATAATTCAACCTCTAATAAAGTTTATTGAATCAGAAGAACACGAATACAAGAAGGGAGATATGATAACCATTGTCTTGCCCCAGTTTAATATAAACGCTTGGTGGCAAGTTTTCCTCCATAACCAAACACGTTTTTTCATAGCAAACGAACTGTTAAAACACAACCATATAGTAATAGCTACAATGCCGCTTCAGATAAAAATGAAAGATGAGAAATGATAAGTAAATCTTCGCTTTCAATGGCGATTTGAATAGTGAATAAAAGCTACACCTCGGTGACAAATCTTTGTCATGGAATAAGCACTCCAACAAAGAAATGAGTCAGTACTTCACCGTCCCTATCTACTCACATTTTAATTACTCGTCAATTATAACAATTTATAAAGCAATAATCCTAGTTGGTAAGCATTGTTGCAAAAACTTGTGTTACAATTGGATTAAATTAGCAATTGAGATGACAAAGCGGTAAAATCATTATTCAGACGTTTACATAGCCAAAATAATTTACTTGGAGAGTGATTAAATTGAGAGAGTCTGAGAAAGAAATATTGGATCGACTTTTAGTAAAGCTTTCAGAAAAGGATGGATATTGTAAAAATGATGAAATGACCGCTTTCTTAGCCCTAGAAGGAGAAAAATATACAGGGGAACTAATGATTATTGGTCGTTCCGTAAATGGTTGGGAAGATAAGTTTACTCCTCACGATTTATTAAATTCTAATACAAGGAAAAGCATTATTGAAAACCTAACAAAGATATCTCTATCTTGGGTCGCAAACTCCTGGCAAAACAATTCCAAAGATAGTTATAACACTAAAAGGTCAGCTTTCTGGCGCGTCATTAAACAAATTATCTGTGAACTTGATATTGTTAATACAGAAAATACAGACTGGCCTTCTTATCTTACTTGGAGTAATTTGTATAAAGTAGCTCCAGCAGTTGGAGGAAACCCACACTCAAAACTTGAGGATATCCAAAAAGAGTACTGTTTTCAATTATTAAAAGAAGAGCTAAAGCAATTTAGGCCCAAGCGAGTACTTTTCCTTACCGGATACGATTGGGCTAATCAATTTATACAAAATATTGGCGAGGTTAAAAGTTCTAAAAGGTTTGACAGAATGGTAGATTTTAAATGCAATTTAGTTATACCTGATATTATTGATGACATAAAGGTTGTCGTCGCCAAGCACCCGCAGGGAAAGAAAGAAAATAATTTGGTGCAAGAAGTAGTGTCCACGTTTAATAACTAATAGCGAGGTTAAAAATGGCAAGATATATTAATCGTAAAAAAATGGTTCTATAGTTCAAACTTTAGAAGCCCTTATCCATGTGACGTACCATCACTTTCGGCAGATTAGTGGTAGTAGGAATCGGATAAAAAGAGGGATTCTCCTCTTTAAAATAAACCCCTCTCTTTCAAACTTGTATGCCTCCCTGCATCTCCGATAATTATATGATTCATAACCTTGACTCCCATAATCTGTCCTGCATCATTCAGCTTAAAGCAAAAATTACATAATGCTAAAACTTCTTGTTTGCTAAATAAAATGTTTTTGTCTGGACAATTGACTAATTTACAAATTCTTGATATTCTAATTTTAAATTTAATTTCTTGTAACTTACTCTTCGTTCTTTAATTAAGGAATGTATAAAAAGGAGGTTTTGGGAATGTACCAAAATCTAGATTATGTAACTTAATCTTTATTTTTTGATTAAGGGATGTATGGAAAGGAGGTTTTGGGAATGGGCGATGTTTTTCTTGCTTTCCTAGTTATAGTTGGTATTATTATTTATAATTGCTGGGATGCGCTAAACTTTATAGTTGCAATTTTTGTAGCTGGTATACCTACAGTGTTTATAGTGTGTTTTTACGGGTGGATTTCGGAAGCAATAGTTGACTGTATTAATGATCCAATCTACCAAGAGATTGTAGCTGTTATTCTTATTATTATAGGAATTGTGCTGTTTTGCTTTACGTTTAATTTCATTTATCACCAACTGTGAGAACGTTTCAAAGTTTGTGTAAACCTCCAATTTGATGTTAGAATAGATCATCAATTTGGAGGTTTTATTATGGGAAGAAGAAATGAAAGTCCAGAAAAGGCGGGAAGGACACGCTATACTAAGACTTCTTTTTCGCTAGATAAGAAAGATTAAAAGCGGAATTATTGACGGTCCATAAATAAAATGCTAGAATTTTACTATGAATTTAGAGATTCATTGTAGAAGTCGGATGTATTCTGTAAAAAAATCTGTGTAAATATTTCATATGCTTTGGTCTATTTAATCTGAGTATAAAATTAAAAGGAGGAATTTTTTGTGAGAAAAAGCCGAATTGTAAGTTTGGCAATCTTAGGTATATTAATATTTATATTAACTGCTTGCTCTAGTAAAAATACAAGTAATAGTCCTATAGAAAATAGTCAGGCTGCGGCTCAGGTTACAACGCAAACCTCCACAACGACGCCGCCTGAAAACATATCGCCTGAGCAAACACCAGTTCAAGAGGCGTCACCAAAAAAGGTAGAGACATCAGTTCAAGAAACAACACCAAAAGAGACAGAGTCATCAGAAAAAGAAGAATATAATATTACAACAGATAGATTTGATTTTTCTTTTATAAAGGCATGTTTAGGTAAGGGTGTAATATTATCAAATGGAAGGGCAGACTTAATAGACAAGAATGGGAAGTGGATAGGTACTGATCATTCAGTACCTGAAAGTTATTCAAATAATAATGTTGGAGGTAAAAAGCATTCATTTTCATTTGGCGATTTAATTTTTGAGCCAACAGATATTTGGGATGCAAAACCTGTACCAGAAGCATTTAACAAAGTATGCAATGCCTTAGTATCCCGAGGATTTAAGTTGGTTGAAACAGATGAAGAAACAGGAGTAAGATATTACGTTAATGGTCAAGTGGAATTTAACGTTTGGCTTTCAAAATGTGGCGATAATTATAACATGAGAATTGGTATAGTAACGGGATGGTTAGCTCGCCATGTTAAAGCAAGAGATTAACTTCTAAATTTTCAAACCTATATAAACAGTTTTCTAACCATTTTTAATAGGTGTATAGTGTTTTACTTTATTAAGCTCCTCATCTTTGCTGGAATATCAACAGAGATGAGGGTTTTCTATTGTATAAAGAATGATTACCTTAATACAAAGAAATCTTCAAGATTGATTTTCGAAGGTTTGAATTTTGGTATAGATTAATTTCAATATACGCTGAAAGTGGCTGGGATGGCTGGATTCGAACCAACGATATGCCAGAACTAAGGCTACACCTCGGCGACAAAAAAGCGCCAGATTACTGAACTTGTTCACTTGCTTTGTAAACATGTATTATAGCCAAGCATAGTTTATCATTAGTTAATTTGAAAAATCAATATGTCTTGACATAAACAGAGTTCTTAGGTTCAGGAAGCTTTCTCTTACTGAATCTTAGAAATCGTTATCCATGTGATGTACCACCACTTCGAAAGATTAGTGGTGGTAGGAATCGGATAAACAGAGTTTTTATGTTCAGGGAGTTTATTCTCACTGAACCTTAGAAATCGTTATCCAGTCGGGCAAATCTCCCCAATCACCACTTAAATGTCTCCTTAAAGCACCCGAGATATCCTCTCTATTAATCCTTTCTTTTTCAGTTTGCTGAATTGTCTTTCTTATCCCGATTTGATTTACCAATTCAGTCCTTGTAATGTAAGGATTTTGAGATATCATTCATTGTTTCTTCCTAAAGCTGCTCCATTGACACCCTTCGTTATCCCAATAACCAAAAAACTCATTTTCACTTACTATTGCTTCAAATATGCCTCCCAAAAAGATTGATAACACATTAATAATCTCGTCAAAATCAGGCTTAGCTACATTTAGTTTTCTTAAAAAGTACTGCCATTTTAGATTCATATCGTCTTGCTCAGCAAAATTAATTATACTTTCAAAGGTATCCTTATCATAAGGGGTACCGCGATTTTGGAGTGTCTCAAATACAGCTTCTTGCAGTTTACGACCATCAAAATTGAAAGAGTGAGCTAGAAAATAAATATCGTAATAATCCTTCATTCGACTGGTAAGTTCCATTCTGGATATAATCGCGTCAAACTTTTCGGCTATTGTAGATTCAATTGAATACGTATTGACTTCCGAGCTGTCAAAATCAGAAAGTATAGATGCCATAACTCTTTTTTCAGCGTTAGGTACAATTACATCGCCTATCCCAAAATCAATATCAAAAGGCAAGCGTGTATTTTTGATTCTGCCAATCATTTGTACCCGCACACCATTGTATTCTCTACGTTCGGCTATTGGTTCTACCTTTCTAATTTCTAAGGATATAAAATCGTTTCCGGTATCAATATCAATAATAGTTCTAATCATCTTTTCAATTTCGTCTAATGAGTTGCTTTGATGTCTTAATAAAAAATCTATATCAACTGTTGGTCTGCTCTCAAACCCGCAAAGACAATAAATAAACATTCCGCCTTTTAAAACAAGGCTGCTAGAATAGTTTGATAAGGCTACCTTACGAAGCATTTCCTCCTGGCAGAAAAGCTGTAATAAAACCTGAAAGCTCTTGCCGGTTTCTTTTGCTTTATTCCTTAGTCTGTCCAGTGTTGATGTTGATCTATCATCCACTACAACCACACCCCGATCCAAGTTTGCATTTTTTTATAAACTCCAAAACGCTTTGAATATTCAATGAGCATCTTTATATTTTTATGATTATCTGAAACATAAGCTTGAATGGATTTGTTAAAAGTTTCTTTATCCATTTTCGGCATATACCTCAGGCAGTCGCATATCACACGTTCACGGTCATAAATCCGTACTCTTATTCCGTCCATTTCGCTAAAGGTTGCACCTATTCCAAGATATTTCCGTTCTATATAATAAGGTTTTACAAACGGATAATCTATTTTAAATCTGGTCTTTGAACTATCTTTGTCAACTGCAATATGCCACTGGGAGGGGGTACGGTCTGTGTATCCATAGTGAAAAAGTGCCGTATCCATACACAAAATACCGTCTGCAAACATATGTGATATAAGAGCCACCTCATCAAAGTCCTCTGATTTATTCCATTTATAGTGACCCTGTTTAATGCGAATGATGTTACCGTTCTTGATATAACGATTCAGTTCATAATAGGTTATGCTTACATCTTTTATGTCTTTTGTCGTAGCATATCCATTGTTTTTTTCAAAAAGCTCTTTTATACAATCAGCCATTTTATCACCACTTTTTCTTTATTCCGCTAACATGATTTCCGAGCGGATATCTGTAAAAAGTATACCAGTTATTTCTATGTAGTGTCAAGGAAAATCCGCTCGCATGTCTCATGAGCGGAAATATGTATAATTTATATGAAATGTTTAAGTGACTATATGAAAAAGCGTATGCAAATGGCACCAAAAAAATGTCGCCAAATTAGCTACCCGAAAGTCTGTAATGGCTGGGATGGCTGGATTCGAACCAACGAGATGCCAGAGTCAAAGTATTAAGCGGGTTTTAACTCTTCCATCTACACTTGGCTACAAAAACGTGCTGGAGTTTCTGTTTTAATACGTTCCTTTTTAGTTAATGCCGACGTCTTCCTCCATCTAAACAGCACATCCTTTATGTAATAAATTTACATCAACAGCACCACCAGTAGGATGCCCCGCTACATAAGGAGTCGCTATTCTTTCATGTACATACGCATATATTTCAATCTCTCTTCTGTTGAAAATTTACTTTTTCGTTCCATAAAAACATGCTCTTCCTTGTAGTAAACAGTTTTTTATTATTTAAACTGTCTACCGCAAGGAGAGCATATCAGTTTGTTCGAGATTTTGGCTTTTACCAAATTTAATTTTACGTTACCTATAGAATCATTGTGGCTATCTACCTAACTTAGATTTCTTAAGATATGGAAGTCCATCATTTATACTTGGATCAATAGCCCATGTATTAACAAAATCCCATTGGTGTGTTTCATGCCAAATTCCTGATGTAGTAAAGTTTAAAATATCCTTAAACCATGATAACGCTACACCTGTATTTCCACCAGTTATTGTTCCTCCAGCAGATCCCTTAAATGTACCGCTTGTTGTATATGCGTTATACATTGGTCCTTGAAGAACACCATCAATACCGCCAACATTAGTACTACCGATAACAGTGCCCGTAGCAAAACTACTATAAACTTCTTGGTCTGTGTCTATTTCCCCAGCTAGCCCACCTACATCATCATGATTTGCAGCAGTTACATTGCCTGTTGCATAGCTATTCGAAACAGATCCGGTCATTCCTGATACCAAAGCTAATTTTCCAAGCAATCCTCCAACTTGAGCATATGCTTCTGCTACTGACGCTCCATTACCAAGTACTGTACATCTACTATAGCAATCTTTTATCGTACCTCCATGTGAATATCCAAGCAAGCCGCCGGTATTACCGTCTCCACTGACAGTACCTGTTGAATAACAACGTAATACGCTGCCATAGGAAGTCCCAACCAACGCACCTGCCATTGCACCTGTTGTATTGTTATGGGCTGAACATGTTATATCAACATTCGTTACGCCTAAATCCGTAACCGTACCTGCATTACCGATCACTCCAAACAGCCCTTGGCGAATAGCTGCTGTATTAATATATAGGTTCTCAACTGAGTATCCATTTCCATCATAAGTGCCATTAAACTTATTTGTCATATTACCTATCGGTATCCATGTCTCAGAAGTGGTTGTTGACATATCAATATCTGCTGTTTGTTTAAAATACTTTCCACTAAACCCTGTATTGGCTGTGTTATTCGCAGAAGCCCACTTTAAATTAGCAAAACTTGCTATAAGATACGGATCCTCTGATGTCCCTGTCCCAGATGGTCTGGTGCCTATTGTCCACTGGGCAATATAGGTTGTATCGTCACCAGGCATAGTATCCGCCACCGCAGGATCCCAACCATCAAAGGTGTAAACTTCTCTTGTTACTGTGGGAGCATCGATTGAAGCGCCGTACTTCACGCTGTCACTGGTTCCGCCAATACCGCCATTGGCGTTAAACGTGAGGGTATAGCTGTTTCGGGTGTAGTTATAATTAACCACTCTA
>Ga0209340_1000827_pt1 | contig 27866 bp, 27 predicted proteins | sample EPASupsiteSAE323_FD_187266 | JGI IMG/M metagenome (GOLD analysis project Ga0209340, IMG submission 187266) | Bioremediated contaminated groundwater from EPA Superfund site, New Mexico - Sample SAE3-23 (SPAdes) (version 2) | ecosystem: Environmental > Aquatic > Deep subsurface > Groundwater >... | reverse complement strand
TCCGGAAAGAGACAGGAGTTGCCGAACCATCAGGAGGAGAACCGGTTCACGTGGATCTGATGAGATCCAAGGAGTTTGTTGATTATGAACCTGTTTCTGATGTCGGGCATTTAAGGTGGCTTCCAAGAGGAAAATTAGTCAGGGATCTTCTCTCTGATTATGTTCTCTCTCTTGTACTTGATTATGGTGCAAGCCCTGTAGAAACTCCGATTATGTATGATCTTGCTGATAAGGCAATATTTGAGCATGCTGATAAGTTTGGTGAGAGGCAGTACAGGTTCAAGTCTGGCAACAGAAATATGATGCTTAGGTTTGCTGCATGTTTTGGAATGTTTACCACTATGCGGAGCATGCATATCTCTCCCAATCATCTTCCGATGAAGATGTACGAACTTTCAACATATTCATTCAGGCATGAGCAGAAGGGTGAAGTGATCGGGCTTAAGAGGCTCAGAGCCTTTACAATGCCTGATATGCACTCCCTCTGCAGGGATCTTGAAAATGCCCTGACATGTTTTGAAGAGCAACTCTCAATCGGATGGAGAACAGGTAGAGATTTCAATACCAGTCTAGTGGCAGTCTTCAGATGTACTGAAGAATTTTACAGGAATCACCTGGATTGGATTAAGAAGATTGTTGCAGAGTCTAAAGTTCCAATACTCATTGAAACCCTTTCTGACCGTGTTCATTACTGGATTGCCAAGATTGACCTTGCAGCAATAGATGGTCAGAACCGCCCGATAGAGAACCCTACTGTTCAGATTGATGTTGAGAGTGCAAAGAGATTTGGGATATTATACCGTTTAAATGATGGAACCGAAGTCTATCCTCCGATCCTCCATTGTTCACCGACAGGATCACTTGAACGTGTCTTTTGTGCAATCCTGGAAAATACAGTAAACCAGAAGATTGCACATCTGCCAACCTGGCTCTCGCCAACCCAGGTCAGAATCATTCCGGTAACCGATAACCACCTCACATATGCAGAGAAACTTGCAGATACTCTTAAAGAGGCAAAAATAAGGGCTGATATTGATGACCGTGATGATTCACTAAATAAAAAGATAAGATCAGCTGGAATGGACTGGGTATCTTATGTTATTGTCGTAGGAGACTCGGAACTCAATACAGGAGATCTTACCGTCACGGTGCGTGCAGAGTCTGAACCAAATAAGCCCCACAAAATTAACTGCAGAACGGATGACCTGATTGCAAGAATTGAGAAAGAGACCAGAGGAATGCCTTACCGCCCCCTCTACACCCCAAGACACTTATCATTGAAACCAAGGTATATTTAAGTAATATACTGATTAAACACTTTTTTCGTTCTGTCTAGGTAGTATAACCCCACCATATGATCAGGATGATACCGCTCTTTTGCTTCACGAAGACCTGGCACTCCCATGTCACTTTCCCTGTTGATATAAGTGTATTTATCCTTGAGCAACATGGCTGTCTGAAGGTTTATCTCCTTATAGATACCTTCACAGTCGGGCAGCCCTTTCTCATAATGAATTACTACAGTTTCAGGATTTAACTCTTCAAAGATTGCAATAGCTCCAATCTCTCCTCTAGGGCTTACTGCAACACCCGAAAGATTAAGTTCATGAAAATGAGTTACCGCCTCATTTATAGCTTCCATCTCATGTTTTAAAATAGTATATTTATCGCATTCCTTGATCTGGCACCATCTTAATAGAAAATTATGAATTTCATCCATGTCAGATCCATCTATCATCTCAACATTAGAAGGACATTTTTTTCTGAACCTGTTTAACTGTTTTCTTATTGTCAGAAAATCCTTTCCAGGAAGATCTGCAAGTGTATCTGTCCTGTAGACATAATCAGCAAATTCGCGATCCAGTTTTAGCCTGATATCCGGTCTTACTTTATTTATCCATGCCTTCTGCCAGGGTTCAAGCACTAGAAAAGGCGCTTCCCCTCCTGTGGAGAGTGCCAGATCAATGGTTGCATTAAGAAGTTCTTCGTTTTTTGGGCCTATCGGTGCACGATATGATTGATAAAGTTCTGTACTTCCTTTAATTATCAAAGAATCTTCATGTTCACAGATTGAGTAATGCCCATAATGCCTCCAGCAGAATAAGGTTGCAAAGGTATTTTCTGAATGAGAAATGGGATATTCTTTGTATATCCTGTCAAAAATTGGTTTATCTTCGATAGTAATCGTATGAAAATCTTCTTCTTCCAGTCTCATATTATGTTGTCCTGATGATATTTCTGATAAAAATTTTATTTTTATATGGGATAAAACCTGATTTTACATAAAAACCTGAAGTGTCGGGTTCAGCAACCAGATATATGGAAAAATTTCCTGCTTCTTTTGTAATGTTTACAAGATATGAGAGGAGTTTCTCTCCTATTCCCTGGTTCCGGTAAGCATCAAGTACACACATATCCTGAATAATTGCGGTTGCAATATTGTCAGAAAGAATACGTCCCATTGCTACCGTATCTCTCTCTCCTTTAAAATAACCAACTACAAACCTGTAACTTGATCTGATCAGATGAGGTATCTCCCCTGGATCATACTCATCAGCCCACCATCCTGCTGATTTGTATAATCTTATAATTGATTCCGGTTCCCATTCAGTAACCGTATTAAAGATAACCTCTTTCATTTATACTGTATACCTTTATTAATCCTCTAACCGGCATTATCCATATCTCTTATTAGTGATTTGACATCAAGCCAGATTATAAGTTCAGTGCTCTCTTTATCCTTATCTTTTATCCTCTTCTTAATTATCCCTATAATGTGGTTTGAATCGTCTCCTGAAGTGGTAGTCTCATCAACCAGTCCTTTGTGAAATGTTGATACTGTCAGGACATCATCTACCATTATTCCGATCTTTGAACGGGTAAGTCTGTCATCAAGCACAATAATTCTTGAATCTTCTTCTGTTGCTATAGCACTGGATGTAATGGCAAGAATTCGCTTAAGATCAATTATTGTTGTAATTTCGCTTCTGAGATCAATAATCCCCTTGATATATAAAGGACTATTTGGCAGTTTTGTAATTCTGGTATATTCAACAACTTCTTTCACATCAAAGAGATCAATTGCAAAATGTTCCTGGCCTAATAGGAACTCTACAACCTGAAATGACTCTGCCGCATTCTCTTCATCTGTTTTATTTGCAGTTTTTTCCTTTATGTTCCCATAATATCCATCAGATAGTGAAGATGACAGACCTGAAGTAGTTTCGGCCATAAAGTACTGAGACAACGGCCTGCTTAAAATAAATATCTGTAAGGATATCTTCTTTCAGAATATCCCATGTTAAATTCAAAATGATGTATTCTAATTAACAGTTACAGAATACACACGGCCCTACAGTCCCCTTCGCGCTCATTATGTTATTAGATTTATCCAGTTCAGGCATCTCCTGGCTGCAGGATGTAATAAATGCACAAGGATCAATTACAGCAAACCAGTAGTACTCGCCATTTTTTAGATCCGGAATAGCGACATGTGTGGTATGGGTAATCTGCTCACCGACACAGATATTGTTTATCTTCCATACTCCGAGATATCGGGCATTTCCTGGGTTGAAATTCTGATCTGATGATATGTAATATGCAACGGATACATCTTCGGCACAGGCATTCCCGATGTTTGTGACAGTGTCTACAATATCTCCTGATGATCCCGGATTGATACAGGGGAATTTGGTAGAGATATGTGTAAGATCCGGAATTTTTGCACTTGGATCATATTGGACGATGACAGGGGATTCTCCGCTCCAAAAGTTATTTGACTTATCACTCTCCGGAACTGATGATGTTACAGTGATCTTTTTTGTCAGGTAATACATTCCAGGCCTTACATTATCTGGAATTCCAAGATTTTTGGTTGACTTCTGTGTTTCCCCTGCTTTAAGGTTCTGAAAAACAATCCATCCCAGGTGTTTTCCGTCTGATCTGTCCGGATCAGTAGTGAGGAAGTACTCAATTCTTACAATCCCTGCATCAGATCCCCCGATATTTTTTATCGAGTCTGTAATCTGAAAACTTTTTCCAATGTAAATTAATTCAGGGTAATCAGTCTTTTCTGTTACAACATCCGGTCCGACTACTGATCCCGTGCTATCAGCCATAATTCCTGGTAAAAACAGGTTAAAGAGTGATAATACAAATAATGAAAGGCATAATGTTATAATAAACCTGGAATGAGGATTTTTCCCATTTATCATAATCTGATATACTCCCTGAATATCATATTCTTTTGGAAAGAATCAGGGGGAATTCCGAACCCAGTATATTAGGCCTGTTCCTATTATCATTGCAATTATTGCTCCTATCGGTGATAATGGGGATTTCTCTTTCTGCACGCTTTTTAGGAGTAGTTCTTTGTCTATCCTGTATTTTACAACATCAGGATCGATAGATATTGCCATGTCATATGCCATTCCGGCCTCTTCATATCTTCCAAGGATGGAATAAGCTGTACCCATATTGTCATAAGCTTTTGATGAATTCGGAATATATGATAGAGTATTATTCCAGGCCATAATGGCTTTTTTGTAATCCTTCATCCCTGCAAAGGCAAGTCCTATATTATACCATCCGTTGGCTGAAAGAGTTGGATCGAGTTCTATTGCCTGCATCCAGCTTTCTATTGCCTGATTTAATGAGCCGTTGGAATATTGGTTATTACCGATCTCAAAGACTTGTTCTCCTGTCAGTACTGGTGCGGCAGATGCACCTGTAATTAAAAAGGAGAGTAGTATAATGATCGGATATTTGTTAAGCATCCTGATACTGGTACTTATCTGTTTTCACTCTTTGTTAAGATTCTTATCCCCATGCTTTCTGATATAAAAGGATTATGAAGATCCTAAATGTTTGAAAATATTAGCGGAAGGGAATTTAATAAACTCCAACACAATCATATTCATGACTTTTTTTTATCAAAAATTCTTTAGTTCTCACTTTAAAAACCAAAATTTCTTCATTTCTGATCAATATGCAATAAAGTCGTATAACAGAATCATATCAAAATAAATTACAAGTGGCGCAACTTTCGGTTTATCTTCTCAAAGAAATTTTCTCCTGCATCCAGGAATAAGGCAGGTTCGTTACTTTTCTCAAGTTCTACAACTGATTGCGATTTAAGATGTATTTCAGTCTGGCCATCTATAACCAGTCGTGCTGGTTTCTCTGATTCTAGTGTGACTGAAACACTTCTGGTAGAATCTATTAGGTGGGGTCGGTTTGAGAGCATAAATGGTGCCAGTGGGACAAGTAAAAAGCCTTCCACTCTTGGATCCACTATCGGCCCTCCTGAACTCATGGCATATGCTGTAGAGCCCGTTGGAGTACTTATTATCAGCCCGTCTGCCCTGAATCGTTCTGCAGTTTCACCATTAATATGAATTAAAAAATTGAGCATTTTTGCCGGCCGGTCAGTAATTATCACAGCTTCGTTCAAGGCCGTTCCTACAGGTTTTCCATTGTGCCTGAAGGTTATTCGCATTCTAGGTTCAGTAATCAGCGGAGTCTTCAGGTTGGCCAGAAGATCGAAGGCATTTTGTGGATCAAGATCTGCAAGAAAACCTACTTCACCATAATTTATTCCCACAAGCGGGATCTGGACAGGCATTCTCTGGGCAGCCAGAAGGATGGTCCCGTCTCCCCCGATAATAACAACCAGATCGGGTCTGGTTGTGGCTGAAAATATTAACTCATTCGGATCAGTCAGATTATGGTCACATATAGCGATATTATCTCCATGATCTGAAAGGAACTTAGATAATTTCCTGGTATATTCAGATGCCCTCGCATTATCATACCTGCAGAATATTAAAATATTCATTTTAAGCCTCTGAAAATTACCTGAGGTATTCGATAACCTTTCTATGCAGGATTCCATTTGTCCCGATCAGACAGTTATTTATACTTACTTCATTCGGGAGGATAACCGGTTCTCCATTCTGATCGCTTACATTCCCCCCGGCTTCCTGCAGAATAAGAATTCCTGCTGCAATATCCGTTGCCCTGAGGTTCTGTCTTAAGTCAATAAACCCATCGATTTTTCCTGCACCTACATAACTGATTTCAAGTGCGGATGCTCCAAACTGCCTGAATCGTCTGATTTTACGTATAAGGTTTATGACCCGATCATACTGGTTGTGTTTACCGTATATACTCATACAACATTCATTTAAGGCAGAAACACACGAGGTATGAATCTGTTTTCCATTGAGGAATGCTCCTTTCCCTCTTTCTGATAAAAAAATATCTCCATTTGCAAGATTTCCTACAAATCCTTTCTTGATTATTCCATTCTCTCCATAAGCGATGGATACAGCAAAAAAGGGAATATTCATGATGGCATTATATGTTCCATCTATCGGATCCAGGAAGATAGTGCCATTATCCCCCAAAGCAGAGACAATTCCAGCTTCTTCACTTATGATCTGCCTGCATAGTCTCTCTTCAGAAATAATATTTATGGCGATATCTTCTGCAACCTTATCAATATATTTTGTCGGGGTACTATCTGCACCCATTCCTATGACTTTTGCAGCATCATCTGTACCGAGTATTGGATGAATCTCTTCAATGATTTTTTTAAATATGATATTACAAATGGCAAAGAAATCCATGGTTATCACTGAAATCAAACGGTGTATTTATGTACGGGAGACACGTAAATATAGTCAGCTTTTCCCAAGGTGTTTTATGAAAGAGCAGACTGAAGTTGGTAAGCTGAAAGAAGGAAAATATTTGCTAGTAGATGATGAACCGTGTAAAATCCTCTCAATATCGATCTCAAAACCCGGGAAACATGGTGCAGCCAAGGCACGGCTCGATGTTATGGGCATCTTTGATGGTGTCAAGAGATCTATTGTTCAGCCGGTATCGGCAAAAGTCTACGCGCCTATAGTTGAACGAAGAAATGCACAGGTGATCTCAAAGGCTGGAAATGTTATCCAGATGATGGATCTTGAAGATTTTTCTAATTTTGAATGTACCGTCTCTGAAGATGTTTCATCAACTATTGAGGCTGGAAAAGAGACAATGTACATCTTTTCAATGGGTAAAAGGAAGATAGACTTCGCTTAATCCTCTTTTTATACCTGGATCTTATTAATAATAGAATATATTAAACCCTATTATTTTTTGATTTTATCCCTTTGTGGGTTTTGCCGGTAAATACCCTATTGCAAGAATTGTGCAGTCATCTGTGAGTTGTTTATTACAAGTAAATGAGAGTATGTCAGCCATCATCCCTGAAATGATCTCTTCAGGATATTTCATGTCTGATTGTTCAAGCATTTTACTTACCCTTTCTTTACCGTAGAATTCTTCATTGCTTTCTGCCTCTGTTACCCCGTCACTTACGAGTATCAGATCCTCCCCTGGATTCAGGGTGATATTATGCAATATAAATTCTTCATCAGGCATTACTCCTGCCGGGAGATTACTCTCTGTTTCAAGGATCTGACATTCGTTCTTTTTGAGGAGGAAAGGTGGTGGATGCCCGGCATTACAATACCGTACTTCTCCTGATTTTGGATAAATAAATCCGACAATGAGTGTAATAAACTGATCCGTATCCCCGTCTTCAATAAATGAACGGTTGATCTCTTTTATTATTTTACTAGGATCATTATTATCTCTAATAATTACCCGGAGTAATGAGCGGGTTGACGACATGAGTAGAGCTGCAGGAACCCCTTTTCCTGATACGTCTCCAATGGCAAAATAGATACTCCCATCCTTTAAAGCAAGATAATCGTATAAATCTCCCCCGATATATGAGGCTGGTATCAGGGAAGCTGCAACTGACACCCGTTCCCACTCATGTTCCGGTGCCGGGAGAGATCCTAACTGGATCTTTCTCGCTGCCTGTAACTCTCCTTCAAGATGAAGTGTTTTTCGGTTAATCTCCTCCTCTGTTCTGAGGTTATTTATAATAAAGACAAAAATGCATAATCCCGTTATTACAGGGACAAATAAATCCAGTGCGCCTTCAAGTACTTCACCTTTATCCAGAATATTGGGCTGAATACCTCTTACCCCGGCAAAAAATTGCATAAACCCGATGATGCATCCGAGCAAGAAGATATACCTGACCTTGATATATTCTTGTTTTTTCAGGTATCTGAACAGTCCTCCAATAATGCCTGAAATTACAGTTACTAATAATTCACCTTGTTCTATTTCATAACCTGTTATGTTCTGAAGGGATATCCCGATTAACGCAGCAAACAAGCCAGCAAAAGGTCCTGAAATGATCCCCGCAATTACCGGACCGATGACCTGGATGCTTATATAATATGGACCTATAGCAACACCTGTAAATACTCCGTATATGTACAGGAGTCCGCCGATAACTGACATAAAGAGAATGGAAAAGGCAGAAATTTTCTTTTCAACAAAAATTTTAGCATACTTCGTTCTTGTAAGAAGATAAGCCAGGAGGCAGATTACAGCAACATTATCACAAAGTTCAACCAGCCGGGATAATTCAAATACCATGATAAATAAAATTAGAAAACATTAGAGATTTTCTACCGGTTCCTGAATTATGATTACCTTATTATTTGACATTACTGATAATTCTGTAGACAGGTGATAGTACTGCATCAGATACATGGTATTACCTTAACTTAAATGATTTACTTTTTTTAATCGGCAGTATTATTGCATTTGTATACTAAATTGACAATTCAGACATAATAAGATGTGAACTTATGAAACTTAAAAGATCTAATAAGAAGGAGGGGTAATTCACATGATTCGAAGTATTAAATTTTTACCACTAAATTTGTTTTTTATTGTTATTATTTTTTTAATAATAAGTATGGTGCCTGTATCAGTTACATCAGATACGGTATCTGACCAGTTACCAATTATAGTAAACGGAGAATCCCCTCTTCCTGTATATGACACTGCGCAAAACCAGATCCTTGATAATATCAGAGAAGAGAGTCATGCAGGACAGAAATTATATGTCTCCCGTCCTTTTGGGTACCTGGAATGCACCGGGGACTCAAATGTCAACCTTTCAATTATTAAAACTTATATTGACTGGGTATCCGGAGATGAGGCATTCATAAAGGGTGAGATAAAGAACCTCGATGACAGAACGATTGATTTGATTATTATCACATTTAACCTTTATAATGCTGACGGGCATCAGATTGGAAATGCCTATGCCTCCATTAATTACCTGGAACCAAAAAATACGTGGAAATTTACCACCGAACCTATTAATACACCAGGATTTAAATTTGAGCGGTTCGGTTCGATCTTTACAGGGGTTTATACATAATTTTCTTAAGTATTACTGGCATAAAGGCTCTAACTTTTTAATTACTCTTTCAACCTGCTGAACTGAAGTTCCGATGTATGATTCTGGTGAAAGGAGTAGTACCAAATCGTCCTTTCCGATATATTTTAAAACTTCTGGTGTCTCACCCAGTAAATCTGCAAGAGAGGTTCCTGATGCAAGGGCCTGCATACTTTTCTCTCTTATGAGTTCATGAGCGAGCTGTCTTCCCATCCCCTTTTTCGTAAGTTCTATCATCACCGATTCTGCCATATTAATGCCATGAAGAAGATTCAGATTCAGATTAATACGTTCCTCCCTTATTACCAGTTTTTCAATAACCAGAGTCATTACCTTAAGAATATGGTCCGTGAGGATTGTAGCTTCAGGAAAGAGTATACGTTCGGGTGAAGAGTTTGTAAGATCACGCTCGTCCCACAGAGTGTTATTCTGAAACCCTGGCTCAACCGATGACCTTATAATTCTTGCAAGTCCACATACCTGCTCACTTCTGATTGGATTTCTCTTATGCGGCATTGTTGAGGAACCAACCTGTTTTGAACCAAAAGCTTCTTCAACCTCACCGATTTCCGTTCTTTGGAGTGATCTGATCTCAACACCCATTTTATCCAGGGTGGTTGCAAGATTTGCCAGAAAACAGAAGTACTCGGCATATCTGTCACGCTGGATGATCTGGTTTGAGACATCAACTGGTATAAGTTTTAAAAGCTCCATCATCTTCTCCTGGATCTCAATTCCATGTTCTCCAAGAGCTGCCTGCGTCCCTACAGCACCAGTCATCTGCCCAACACAAACTCTCGGACGCATCTGTGAAAGTCTTTCAATATGTCTGCCGATCTCACTGGCCCATATGGCAAACCGGAGCCCATACGTAGTTGGAACACCATGTTGACCATGTGTCCTGCCAACACATACAAGATGTCTTGTATCTTTAGCCCTGGTTAGCAAGATCTTAAGGAGCACCTTTATTTTTGTCTCTAGAATATCAAGTGCGTCCCTGATTTGAAGTCCTGTTGCCGTATCAAGTATATCATTTGAAGTTGCGCCATAGTGTACCCATCTCCCGGCAGGGCCACAGACCTCAGAGATGGCCCGTACGACAGCCATCATATCGTGATGAATTTCATCTTCTATCTCTTTAACTCGCTGAAGTGAGGTCTTATCAGCCATGGCCGCTATCGCCGCGGCATCAGCTTCAGGGATCATCCCGATAGTGCCCTCAGCTTGTGCAAGGGCTACTTCTGCCTTAATTATGCATGATAACCTGTGATCTTCTCCGAAGATTGTTTTCATCTCGGGTGTTCCGTATCTGAACTCTATCGGATGAATTGCCATGGTACTTTATTGAACGTGAGAGTAATTAACCGTATAAATCCTGCATAATATAGACATAGATCTTTTGGTGAACAATATGATTACTGATCGAGAAAGGGCTGCATTTGAAGCAGGAATAAAACTCGGTGCTCTATACCATCAATGGGTAGGAGTACCTGTCACACGCGAATCTGCATTTTCCCTTGAGAGAGCAATAGAAAATGCACATATACAGCAGCCCTGCATGACTGACATTTCGGTCCGGCTGGATTCTGATCTGATGGTTCCGAACAGTTTTGGATATTGTGAGTTATCTGGCCTGATGTTTGATGTTGAACTGACAGTAAGGGTTAACAGAGCAACATGTCATGCAGTTCTGTCACGGGAAGGAGAATATCCTATGATGGGTATAGAGGCTATTGATGAAAATACCGAAGATTCCAGTCCTTGATGATCATATACATATCGATCCAAGAAACGGCAGAGGTATGGAAGCTGTAAAAGATTTCAAAAGAGCAGGAGGAACCCATATCTGCCTGGTATCAAAACCATCATGGTCGCTTGGAGTAAATCCAACACGAGGTGAAGATTTTAGGGCTGTATTTGATGAGACTCTTAAGATTGCGGATGATATCAGGGATATAGGAGTGGAGGTCTTTCCCATACTAGGTGTACATCCTGCTGAAATTACCGTACTTTCTGAAAGAATGGATCCTGATGAGGCGGCTGTAATCATGAAAGATGGCTTAAGGGTTGCGGCAGGTTATGTGTATGAAGGAAAGGCCATTGCTATCAAGAGTGGAAGACCGCATTATGAGGTCAACCCTGAAGTTCTCAAACTCTCAAACGAGGTTCTTATTTCAGCATTTGAATTAGGTTCTGATTGCTCCTGCGCTGTGCAGGTTCATGCTGAGACTGGACCTTGTTCTGACATGGTATTAATGGCAGAGAAGGTTGGAATGAATCCGGACAGGGTGGTTAAGCATTTTGCAACTCCTGATACTCCACTCTCAATATCCATCCTGGCAAAACATGAGGCAATACCTGATCTCTGCAGGCAATCGAGATGGTTTACAATGGAAAGCGACTATATGGATGAAAATTCCAGACCCGGCGCTGTAATCGGACCTAAATCAGTCCCGAGGTTTACTAACCGACTCCTTGAAGCCGGCCTGATTACGCCTGAAGATGCAAACCGAATCCATGTATCAACTCCTGAAGAAGTTTATGGAATTGAGATCTCTCTCTGATCCACATGAAAGGTTTTTCTCTTTCTGAGGCGCGATAATATCAGATGTTTCTTCGTATCCACCGGTCAGATAACAATCACGAAGTTGTCGGCATATGTGACCGTGAACTTATAGGAAAGACGATTACGGATGGTGATCTCTCGATTTCAATAACAGAACCTTTCTTTGGGGACCATATTGTATCAGAGGAGGAAGTGATTAGTGTCCTTAAAAAAACAGAAAATGCTACCCTATATGGAGACCGTTGCGTTAATCTTGCCATCAATGAAGGTATCATTGATAAAGAGAACTGTCGCAGAGTTGGCGGGGTTTTAATCGCTGTTATTATCCGGTTATAACCTGGTGAAATTATGATATCAGAGCAGAAAATATGAATTTTCAGGAAGCAATCTGTCCGAAATGTGGCCGTCCGTCTGAATCAGGGGACCTTTGCGTAGAGTGTAAGATAGAGGGTTTGGAATGGTGTACCTGTGACGGGAGAATAAATCTGATCAGGTGCCCCACCTGTCAGTCAATAAAGGATAATAACGGCTGGACAGACTGTGATCGTTCGAGAGAGGAACTGGAGAATGATGCTGCATTGTCTGCCGTCCATCTGTATGAGGATTTAAAAAATCCGGATATTACTATCAGGCTTGAAGAAAACAGCAAAAACCGGACATTTGCACATATCACGGTAACTGGTGTTTTAGGTGGAAAACCTGTAGAAAATTCAGGTACTGTTGAAATTTTGTGGCAATACGATTCATGTGATCGTTGCAGCAGATATCATGGTAACTACTGGCAGGGTGTTGTTCAACTAAGGGCTGATGGTAGAAGACCTACTCCGGAAGAGCAGGAACGGGCAAAACAGATAGCTTTCAGGGCCGAAGAGACACTTCAGATCCAGGGTGAACGTCTTTCTTTTATAACCCGGATGGAAGATGGAAGAGAAGGACTTGACATAATTGTCGGGACCCAGACACTTGGTGATTATATCTCAAAGGAGATTACAAGACTTATCGGGGGCAGATATTCAGCCCACCCTACTTTGATTGGGGAAAAAGAAGGGAGAAAACTTTATAGGATTACATATGCAGTAAGGCTCCCCAGGTATACAAAAGGGGATATAATCTACATACGGGGAACATATGGTGAGATTCTGGGTTCAGAAGTAAAGACCATAAGTTACCTGGATCTTGCATCGGGAATTCCTCGGACGGTACCTGACTCTGTAAATTCGAGTTATATCGGTTCGGTCAGAGAAGGAAGAGTAATGTCTGTAATATATCAGGATGGAAAGACTCTCGGACTTATGGATGAGGAGACAGGAAAGACTGAGGAAATTCAGGCTTCTTCCTGGAGACATATCGAGATCGGCGATAAGATACATATCCTGAAATATGAAGATCAGTTACTAATTGTCTGATATATTTTTTGATAGTCATGAAGGCAAGGACCTGTCAGGTGTGTGATATCAGAAGATTCGTGTCAGAAGAATGGGTGGATCTTACAAGAAGACCTTATATCTCTGGTGGAATTGCATATCTGCCAGTTCTTGATGGTTACCCTTTTACTGTTATCCTCCCTGAAAGAGAAAGGAAGAGGAGAGGTTATCAGCGAATGGGAGATATCATAGCATTTCACGGACACAGACCTGATATGTCCCTTGTTGAAGAAGTAATATCTGCTCATCATCCGAGGGGGATCATATGGTACAAATCCCATGTAGGGTGCCTCCGGATTCCCGATATTGAAATATTATGGGGAGAGATCGGAGAAGTCAGGTTGAAAGAGTCTGGGATAATTTATACGTTCGATCCGGAACTTATTATGTTCTCACAGGGGAACAGGCAGGAGAAGGAGAGGGTTTCATCACTTGTAATGCCTGGTGAGTACTGTTGTGATATGTTTGCGGGGATAGGGTATTTTTCACTTCCCTTAGCCAGGACAGGCGCCCATGTTCATGCTATTGAACTAAACCCAAAAGCCGTAGAGTATTTAACTGAAAATTCAAGGTTAAACCGGCTGGACAGCAGGATCTCCATCTCTGCCGGTGACTGCAGGAACCAGATGAAAGGAGTTTATGACAGGATTCATATGGGACATTATGAGGCCATATTTTACCTTAGTTCTGCTCTAATGCATGTCCATAAAGATACCGTACTACATGTGCATTCAATTGGTGATATTTCGGAAGAGATCCTGAAAATTCTGGAGAATGCAGTCTGTACTGCAGAGATTTCATCTCGTGTTGTAAAAACAGTAGGACCTTCTAAACGCCATATGGTCTTTGATCTGGTGATCAAATCATGAATCCTGACAGATTAAGTGGTAAGACGATAGTCTTGGCTGTCACCGGAAGTATCGCTGCGGTAGAAACGGTAAAACTTGCCCACGAGTTAAGGAGGCAGGGTGCGGTTGTTCAACCCGTGATGAGTCAGGCTGCATGCGGGATAATTCACCCGGATGCCCTTACCTATGCCTGTGGAAGGGAGACTATTATCCGGATATCCGGCTTTGTTGAACATGTTCAGTATTGTGGAGATGATGGCATTGCAGATCTTCTTCTTATTGCTCCATGTACAGCGAATACAATAGCAAAAATTGCAAATGCAATAGATGATACCCCTGTGACCACATTTGCGACAACAGCTATTGGAAGGGGAATGCCGGTTATACTTGTCCCTGCCATGCATCATGCCATGTTCAGACACAACCTGTTGATGAGTCACCTAAATTCATTGTCATTAATAGGAATAACCGTGATAAACCCCCATATTGAGGAAGGAAAAGCTAAGATTGCATCCAATGAAGAGATTGTACTTTGGTGCGGGCGTCTGTTGTCTGGTATGCCCCTAAAGGGAAAAAACGTTGTAATTACCAGTGGCCGGTGCGAAGAACCTGTTGATGATGTGAGGATCCTTACAACCAGATCATCAGGAAAGATGGGTAAGGAACTTGCATGTGAAGCCTTCAGACTTGGTGCAGAAGTCACAATAATCCATAAAGATGTTATCTGTATCGGGGAGAATATCAGGGTTACAACTGCAACTTCCATGAATCAGGCTGTAAGGGAGATTTTTTCAGAGAAAAAAGTTGATATCTACATAAGTAGTGCAGCAATATCTGATTTTGCCCCGGAAATCGTAACTGGAAAGATACCAAGTGGTAAGCCTGTTTCTATCAGATTAAACCCACTCCCCAAGATACTAGATGGAGCGGTAGGAAAGGCATCTGTTATTATTGGATTTAAACTTGGATCAGATTCCATACAAAAAGCCGGAGCTCTCCTATGTAAGGGTGTGACTATGGTTGCTTCAAATACCGCAGAAAACCTTGGCACTGAATCTGGTAACTATATCCTGACAGATCAATTCGGGAGTCTTAAGATATCAGGACATAAGTACGAGATTGCAGAGAGGATTTTCGATCGTATCTTAAAATATCACCTCTGAATTATGTCAGAACATTCTCATTCTGTAACCGTTGCTGCATTTTGTCCAGGTCACATATCAGGGTATTTCATGCCTGTTTTCATGGATAAACTGGTAACTTCAGGAAGTCTTGGGGGTGGAATCGTAATAGGCGAAGGGGTAAGATCTGTAGTGTCAGAGGCTCACAAATCTTCTGTTGAGGTATGGCAGACCGACCCGGTTGGAGTTCCAAGTCTTGTAAGTAATACTTCTGATGTGATAATGACTCTGCTTGAAAAAATGGATGTTAATGCCAGGATTCAGACATACAGTCATCTTCCTTCAGGATGTGGATATGGTATGTCTGCCGCTGCACTGCTATCCACTGCCTATGCAGTAAACAAATTATATGATCTTGGTATGAATCCCGAGAAGTGTACCTTGTTTGCCCATGAGACAGAAATTCTTCATAAATCCGGTCTAGGAGATGTATCTGCATGTCAGGGAGGCGGATTTGTTGTAAGGAAGACACCGGGTCCCTTTGGAGAAATAACCCGAAGACAGGATACAAGACCGATCTATGCAGTAACTCAGAGTTCTGTATCAACATCTGAAATCCTGAGTTCGGATGGTGCAATGGAAAGGATTAAAATGGCCTTTCCCGACGAAGTTCCGTTAACGCTCGAAGATCTCTTCAGAGTATCCAGAAAGTTTGCAGAGAGAAGCGGACTGATATCAGATGAGGTCAGGCAAATCCTTTCAGTGTGTGATGAGAATAATATACCTGCAAGTATGACTATGCTCGGAAACGGTATTTTTGCCCTGGGAAGGGTTGCACAGTCAGTTCTAAAACCTTTTGGTAATGTATTCAGGCTAAATATTTCAACAGGAGGCCCGCGAATTCTTACTGGAGAGAAAATATAATGATTCCCAAGACTCATCCACGATACCGTTCACTTATAACCCGGGAACGCCTGGCTGATTATACAAAAAAGGGGATAGTATCGCTGGAAGGACTTACTTCTCATGGAAGGGGTGAAGCTTTTGATTATCTCCTTGGTGAAGAGACTTCGGCTTCGGCACTGGAAGCAGAAAAATTAGCCGCTGCAATGATACTTTCGGCCTCATATCCGGTCATTTCCGTGAATGGAAATACTGCTGCCCTTGCTGCGAAGGAAATTGCATCACTTCAGCAGGCATGTGGGGCAAAGGCAGAAGTAAACCTTTTTCATCGGACGGATGACCGGATAAAAGCAATAACTGATTTGCTTACTGACGCTGGTGTTATCCTGATCAAAGGACCTGTGGATAGGTATATCCCTCTGGAACATGACAGGGGACTCTGTCATCATGATGGTATTTATTCTGCAGATGTGATACTTGTCCCCCTTGAAGATGGTGATCGTGCAGAGGCGCTTGTTTCACTTGGAAAAAAGGTTATTGCGATAGATCTTAATCCTCTTTCAAGAACTGCACGAACTGCGACCCTGCCGGTCATTGATGAACTTACAAGAGCCCTTCCAAACATTACCAGGTTCTGTAAAACTCTAAATAAAAATGAGTGCCAGGATATGATAAGTAAGATTAACAGTCCCGGATTTATCAGGGATGCGATAGAATGTATAAAAGGGAAACTTTCTGATGTTCTGGATTGAACGATATCGCCCGGTAACCTTTGACCAGATACTAGGCCAGGAGAGAGTAATCGAAGTTATGCGATGCTCTGCAGAAGAGAAGAGTTTACCACATCTTGTGGTAACCGGTCCGAGTGGAACTGGAAAATCAGTTGCTGTTGAAGTTATGCTCAGGTTCCTATATGGAGAAACCTGGGAGGATAACGTTACATTATTTCGGACATCAGATCTTATGGAAAGAGGTAAGAGTGGGCTTGAATCTGATGAAAGGTTTATTCATCTCTTTAGATCTGACGAGTCATTTCTCTCGAATTTCAAACATATAATCTCCTCTTATGCTTCAATCCGGCCCATTGATGCTGAATTTAAAGTGATGCTTTTTGAAGATGCGCATGCCCTTTCACATGATATTCAGCATGCATTACGCAGGACTATGGAAAGATATAGTTCTACGTGCCGGTTTATCTTCTGTACAACACAGATTTCATCTCTCATCCCTCCAATCAGATCACGTTGTCTTCCCCTTTTCTTTACTCCTCTAAGCAGGGATATTATTACCAGAGTTCTTGAAGACATTCAGAATGATCTTCCTGTTAATGAAAGGGTATCATCTGAAGAGATTGGGCTTATCGTTGCCGCATCAGGCGGGGATTTAAGAAGAGCTACGATGTACCTACAGGTCAGGGTGGAGACTGGTGAATCTTTTAATCCGGATACATTAAACAAAACTGATACTGATGATGATGTTTTTCTGGCCCTGGAGGCCATGAAAAAGAATGACCTGGATTCAGCCCAGAAATGTCTTCAGGCTCTTATGATAAATCAGGGACTTTCAGGCAGAGAGATAATATCTGCATTAAATAAGGTAGCAGGACGGGAGTATAACGATCCAAAGATCTCAACAATTCTGGCTGATTATGATGCCTTTTTATCGCATGCAGGTAATGAATATCTTCAGATTAATGCTCTTACTGCATCAATTATCTCGGAGGTGTTCCTATAAAAAAATTGGATTCAGGATCCGCAGAACTCCGCGTTCAGTCTCATTATGATGATATTGCAGATGTTTATGAACAGCGTTATGATCACAGGGAAAGAGGACGTTTATACTATGATCATATCTCTGAAGCGGTTATGTCACATATTCAAAATGAAGGAAGTCTGCTTGATATCGGATGTGGAACCGGACTATTTATCCGTAGATACCTGAAATCAGGTTCCAATAAAACTGCTACCGGGATCGATATCAGTCAGGGAATGATTAGAAAAGCCCAGAATACTTTTCCTGATCTTTCATTTGTCATAGGAAATGCTGAGTATCTTCCATTTGCTTCAGAATCGTTTGATTCGATCTCCAGTCTCCTTGCATTTTCATACCTGCAAAAACCCGAAGTCTCTCTTTCAGATTGCATAAGAGTGCTGGTTCCAGGAGGAAGGTTCTGTATCTGCACTCTTGGTCGAAATATCTTCACTTCCAGACTTCCTGCACTATATTCTATTGGTGAGAAGATGCGTATCAAAAGGGTCGGGGTTGGATCATTTGCAGAACATTATTATAGTGCAAAAGAGATGTATCAACTTCTTGAGAAAGCCGGTTTTGAAGATATTGAGATCTTCAGGTGCTCTTTTGCTCATTTTAATTTTGCAGATCCTCTTTTTATGATGGCAAGAAAGGCAGAACCCTTTATTGAGGATAATCTGCCATATCTTGCATACAATCTGATTGCAGCCGGGCATAAGCCTGAGTAAACCTGTAGAAATGAGTTTTTTATTTCCCAAAAAATTTTGATATTTTTTTAGCACAATTATCATTTACTTCGGTTAAATTTTCATTGTCATCATTATATTTCTCTGCAAAGGTATCAAGTGTATTTTCCATCTCATAATGATGAATACGCCTGCAGGGTAACCATAGAAAGTGCTTCTGAAAATCGAGATCTATCTTTGTGATATGAAAAGCTATTGCAAACTGAAAAGCTATGGCTATTACAATAATTAGTATTATATCCCGAAGTGAGAGAGTAAGAGAAGAAAAAAATGAATAACGTGCAGTAACATAATATCGTATCTGATCTTCCAATCCGGCGATCTGACCCACCGTTATTACCACAACAAAGAACATGAGTGTAAATAACATAACAAGCACACAGGAAACGATCCAGGATCTGAAAAAGTTTCCAAGGTATGCAACTATGGTGCAGAGTACAAATAAAATTAGGATAGGGTTTAGAAGTGCTGGGAATACTGCTACATCCATTGAAGTATAGTGTTATGGCATAAGGTTTATCTTTTTCTAAGCAATGGGATTTTTATTATGTATAAGAGGTAGTTGAGTATCTATTGAGATTATTTAATATGGATTGCAGGAAAAGAAGCACTATGCATTACGTGAATTTTTTTCATTCCCCAGAGATCTCTTTTATATCAGACCTTTTGGTGGCGATATGAACCAAAGGTTTTGTATCGGGTTTGAGGTTCATCAGCCTTTTCGCTTAAGAAAAAATTTTGTTTTCAATCCGGATAAAGGCCCTGATGATCAGATGGAACGGTACTTTGATGAGACTAATAAGACTATCCTCCTTAGGGTTTGCAACAAATGTTATGAACCAGCAACATCAATAATCCTTGATGAGCTGGATGAAGGGTTTGCATGTGCCTTTTCAATATCAGGAGTCCTGATTGAACAATTGGAAAGATGGGCACCAGATGTGCTGGATCTCTTCATTCAGGCCGCGCAACATAAAAATGTTGAAATGATAGGTCAGACCTTTTATCATAGCATTTCAAGTCTTTTCTGGACCATGGATGAATTCTGCAGCCAGGTCAGACTTCATCGACAGCTAATAAAAGATATCTTCAGGGTAGAGCCTAAAGTATTTGAAAACACAGAGTTCCTTTTTGATAACAGAATAGCAGCGACAGTAAGGGACTTAGGTTTTTCTGCATGTTATACCGAAGGAGTATCAGACATTCTTGAATGGAGAAGTCCGAATTATCTCTACCAGTGTAATGGTCTGCCGGTGATAATGCGCAACTTTAAACTTTCTGATGATATTGCATTCAGGTTTGCATGCAGGGAGTGGGAAGGCTGGCCTCTTACAGCTGATAAGTATGCAAACTGGGTCTCACAATGCCCTGGTGATTTTGTCCCGGTATTTATTGATTATGAGACACTTGGTGAACATTACTGGGCCGATTCTGGAATACTTGAATTTTTGCGATACCTCGGACCTGAAATGCAGCGTTTTGGGGTAGAGATGGTAAACCCTGAAGATCTTCTCGAATATCCTGTAAGGGAAGAATTTTCAATTTCCAATCCCTTATCATGGGCTGATGCAGAGAAAGACGGGACCGCCTGGATAGAAAACCGCAAGCAGAAGAATGCATTCAGATCAGTGCAGCGAGCACAGGCATTCTTTAGAGATCTTCATATCTGGAGGTATTTGCAGATAAGTGATCATTTCTACTACATGTCATGTAAACATGGTTCATGTGGAGAAGTCCATTCATACTTCAGTCACCAACCTGAACACCATGCTTTTATTACTTACATGGATATTCTTGCCGATATGATGGAGCGATCTATTAAAAAGTCTGACAAGAAGGAATATCTTTACCCACTGCGTTCACTGCCGGTGAATGATGCATTTTACTTTTCCAGTAAATTCGGGTATACTGGTCATGTTGCTTTTGATATGGATCAGTTTTCAGATATGCTTCAACTTGCTCCGGCAGATTCTATAGAATATCATCATGAACGGGGTGATTTTATATACTGGGCCAGATCTGTCCTTAAGGATGAACCTCTGGCTAAGGCTCTTGAGAAGGCTATAACCCCACAGGATCAGATTATTGCAGTAGATATCCGAAAACAAGAATTATGGGATTGTGTTAGGCAGTGAGAAATAGAAGCATAATCCTGTCAATTTAAGATATTCAGTATGCAAAAAAGTAACCAGATAAAAAACCGTAAAATGTTTTCCGAAAACTCATTATGGAAATGGCATATAATTAATACTTAAGCCTCTCATGGGAAACATTCATGTCATTCCAGAATTATCCATTTTTTTACGTTTTTTTTATCTCCTCAATAATTTCAGGATTAACCACATATTTCGCATGGAGACGACGAAAAGTCAGGAGTGTACACACCTTCAGCATCCTGATGGCTCTTGTAACATGGTGGATATTCTTCTATGGATGTGAAGTGGTCTCCTCCTCCCCATATCTTCATCTGACTTTTTTAAGGCTGGAGTACCTGGCGATACCCTGGATATCAGGTTTTTTAGTTCTATTCTCTCTGGAATTCGGTGGATATGAAAGATACATCTCGAGAAAAAGTATTATTCTAATCTTTATCATACCTGCTGCGGTCTTCTTTAGTTTTTATACCGATGGTATCTTTCACCTGTTTTATCAGAATTTTTCATTTTACGAGATTAATGGTATCACAGGTATTTCGGTCACACATGGAATCATGTACCAGGTATTAAGTTTAGCAAATTTACTCTCAATTTTTTTTTGCTTTATAATTATCTTAAGATTTTTTCTTTATTCTCCCGGAGCATTTAAAAATCAGTTAATGCTTGCTGTCTTTTCCGTTGCAATAATGTTCATCGGGCTTAGTTCTTATTACATATTACCTCCTATATTGCCCGATTTTGATATCTCTACCTTATTTATGGGAGTAGTTGGTTTCTTAATAATAATTGCAATTTTTAAATTTCAATTCTTTGATCTGGTATATATTCCTTATCACAGCATCTTTGAATATCTGCATGAAGGGGTAATAGTTCTGGATTCAAAAACAAGAGTGATAGAAATAAATAAAAATGCCGTATCCATACTGGGAATTTATGGGACAGAAATAGTAGGAAAGGAGTTAAAATCCATAAATTCCATGTTACAGGAGTACAGTGATACTCTTACCGGTGGTGCATATACACAATTTAGTATCGAAAAGGTTCAGGATGACCGGGTGTTTTGTTGTTATGTTGAGATGTATCCTGTTTGTGACTCTCGTCAAAGTTTTTTATGTCGTATGATTATTCTTCGTGATATCTCTGATTTAATTAAAACACAAAAGGCGTTGTCTGAAGCCGGAAAAAAATTACACCTTCTAAATTCAATTACAAGACATGATATTATTAATCAGACAGTAATAATATCAGGATATGCCGATCTACTGGGGAATTCACCTCCAGACTCTCCAATATCACTTATCCATCTGGAACGAATAAAAAAGGCCTCTGATTCTATTCAGAAACTGATCCATTTCACGGCAACATATCAGGATCTTGGGGTTTCAAACCCTGTCTGGCTGGATGTTGCAAAAGTTGCAAGGAAAGCCTGGGATACTCTTCACCCTCCTGATTATGTCACCCTGATGATTGATACTGATATTATGATCTTTGCAGATTTGCTTTTGGAAAAGGTTTTTTTTAATTTAATGGATAATTCCATAAGACATGGTGGAGATGTAAGATCAATAATTATCTCCTCATATGAGAAGGATGGAACTACAATTCTAGTTTATCTGGATGACGGGGTAGGTGTAGAACAAGGTGATAAAAAAAGGATTTTCCAGAGAGGATACGGGAAAAATAACGGTTATGGATTATTCCTTGTATCAGAGATCCTGTCTATAACAAAAATCAATATTATGGAGACCGGAATATTTGGTAAAGGCGTCAGGTTTGAGATGATTATTCCCCCCGGAGAGACCAGAAAACCGGTGGAGGAAAAACCTTAAATTCGCAGTCATTCTCTTAAAATACCTTGTTGTCGTTTTAAATTATTCAGTTTTCCAGGTAGTTATTATAATTCAGAACATAAAATTAAATGCCAGAAGTGCTCCGATAATCAGGATACAACTGTGTTTTACACCTGCCTTTATCGATGATTCACCCATTAATCCAGCCATTAAGCCTGAACATAATCCCTGAATCAGGCATATATGATAGAGTAACCTGTCCATTGAAAATAATGATGTAGAACCCAAATTTGCCAGTGGACCTGCGTTGGAAAGTCCTTCAGTGCTCTGTTTTGCAAGAACGGTCAGGAACTGAGTATCTATTACACCGATAACAAAGATAAAAACAAAGAATGAGAGATAAACAATAGCAGTATAAATAAACATCTCTGAAAATCTGTCACGTCTTAAATTTTCTGACATCCTTGCATCGTTGGCTGCAATTCTCAAAAGAGAGGCAATAGAACTACTCATAGTTGCTGCTTTTGTGATAAGTGTAACAGTTCTGGCTATAAGGGCTGTCCTTACACGACGTTCAAATCTTATCAGTGCATCAGAGAAGTTGGATCCCCATTGAATATCCCGATGTATCCGGTTGATCTCATAACTTAATACCCCCATATTTGCTCTAGATATAACTGATATTGATTGTGTCAGTGTTATGCCTACTTCATTTATTCCTGCCATTCTGTCAAGAAAATCCGGTATCATGGACTCCAGTGATCTTATCTTCTGATTCCATCTGGTGTAAAAAACGGCATACGGTATCATAATAACCAGAAGTGCTATCATCAGCCTGTCATCCACATAATCAATGATAGTTTCAAGGTTTCCTGATGGAATGGTAATAAAAAAATAGATAATCAAGATGATTGCAACCGGAATAGAGAAATAGAATGACATCTCAGGTTTTTGTATAAAGGCAGCTAGAGGATCAGCTAGCCACTGTTTAATAGGTTTAATCCTATCAAACCGGACCATTGCTGAAAAAAGATTTTTTTCATTTGTGTTTTCATTTACTCTTACGTCAGGGTATTGATGTAACCATTTTGCCTTTGTATATTTTACAATATTTTCATCTTTTATAGAGATTGTATCAATCATGATAATAAAAATAGTTGCTCCAATGGGAAGGACTGCATAACCGATTACTGATAATTCGAGTATTGCAGAAGATCCCATCATGCCCATTACCACAAGGATAACAATAAGAAAAAGAGGGCCTGCAATGAAAATAGTGACATATATCTCTGCAACAAGTCCTAGAAACTGCAGAAATTGTTTTTGTTCAAATTTGGCTTCTTCCTGGAGGTTGTATACTCTTTCTTCCAAGAACTGGGTTAGATTTCCCCCACTTTCCACGGTAGAGATTAAATCCTGTAAAAAATCTTTTAATTTCCTGCTTGGTGTGGTTTCACTAAGCATTCTTAATGCATTGATAATATCATAACCAAAAAAATCAGAGTCTCTTGCAGCTTGTCTGAATTCCAGGGCCACTTCTCCATATATTGCAGACATCTCTGATATTGATCTTAATATTGTAATTATCTCTGCCCCACCTTTTCTCATTGCATACATATATGAGACGGCATTTGGAATTCCAAAAGTAATCTTAGTCTCTCTGGTTTTTTTTGAGATGGATGGGATAATTGTATAGATTTTAAACCCTAAGTAACCGCCAATCAAAAATAAGACAATACCCAGGATAAACTGGATCATTATTACAAGTGGTAAATTTTGTGTATCTGGGTTAAAGGATAAATTAAGAACATTGTATAATTCGGGTTTTAATCCGAAATTAAGAAAAAAAGCAGCGTAACCAAATAAAAATCCGCATATGCCAAAAATAATTCCGATTATCAGCCCAATCAATACCGCATGATTTAGGTATTGTTCAAGAGTCAGACCTGACCTGTTGCCAACTATATCCCTATGAAGATTATGGTACTTTTCAGGATTTTTATTTATAAGTTTATAGGCAATATTTTCAGTAATCATTTTATTATGGCTGAAAGATCTTCAAGATTTTCAATAACATTATTTTTGTCAATATAGTATGATTGAATTACCTTGGAAAAATTTACATAATCCCTGACATTCTGTTCTTTTACTGCTAATAATACCTTTTTTCTTGTACTCATCTCTTCTTTAAGCATATCGGCATTCCATCCGTGAAAAGAAGCAATGTTTCCAAGAATCTGGGATCTACCTGTATATGAATAATTATCAGATATTGGATCGTATTCAAAGACCGTATTTACCATAACATTACCGGTTGATGGGTCTATCCCGGCAATTTCTACAATTTCATCACATCGGCGTACCCTGTCAGGACCAATCTGTATCTGCTTTTGTATACTAATAAGGTTAAGTGCCTGGAGCATATTTCTTGGAACATTAAGTGGTTCGTTTTCCAACCTGTGAATAGCAGCGTCAACACTACCCGCATGCATTGTGGAGAAGGTTGTATGGCCCGTATTCATGGCCTGGAACAGTGTTTGTGCTTCACTTCCTCTGACTTCACCGACTAAAATGTACTCTGGTCTTTGTCTCATCGCCGCTTTCAGAAGTTTGAACATATCAACTTCTGTTCTCCCGCCTTCAGCCAGAACATCTCTGGTTATACTGGCAATCCAATTGTCATGAAAGAGGGTAAGTTCTCTTGTGTCTTCAATTGAGATTACCTTGGCCAGAGGTGGAATAAAAAGGGATACTGCATTTAGTGAAGTTGTTTTACCTGAGGCAGTCCCTCCTATAAAAATAATACTCATATTATTCTCAATTGCAAGCCAGAAGTAAACAAGCATTTCTTCGTTGAATGTATGGAGATCCATCAGATCAACTGGTGTAAAAGGAGTTTCCCGGAATTTTCTTATTGTAAATGAAGTTCCCCTTGAGGTTACTTCTTTACCGAAAGTTAGTTGTAACCTGGAACCTTCCGGGAGTGTAGCATCTATCATCGGAATTGCCGAAGATATATGTTTTCCTGAACGTTGAGAAAGAGTAATAGCCAGTGACATTAATGATTCTGTATCAAATGAGATATTTGTCTTGATATTCTGCTCATGCCGGTGAAAAAGAAAGATAGGAATATTATCGCCATCACAGGATATATCTTCGATAAGTGGATCCAACATCAGGGCATCAATTCTTCCCCATCCAAGGTAATTTCTGATAAGGTAATATTCCAGTTTATAAAGAGATTTTTTACCCAGATTCAGACCATAATATTTGATTAAATCCATCTCTTTTGATATAAGGAGTCTTCTTCTTTCAATACCAAGTTCATCATCGGTGAGAATCAAGACATCACGAAGATCCTCATGTAATCTTTCAAGTAATTCATACTCAAAAGGAGATAGTTCAGGTTCAAATAGAAGATACTCCTTCATCTTCGTATTAGAATTTTGTGCAATAACTACCTTTGAAAGCCCTGGAGTGATCCAGTAATCTTTTATTTGTTTGTAGGGGTATGAAAGTGATATATCCACTAAGCTTCCCATTTTTTCAAATTCGTATTCTTTAAATACAGATTTATGGGATCGTGAGAGTTTTTTTAATAGTTTCGTTTCATATTTTGGATCTGTGGATTCTTTATCTTCTTTAAAGGTTCTGGTTAGCTCTTTTTCTTCGGTAAATAATTCCGGTTCAGTTTGTTCAAGTTTGGGCACTTTTATTCTTATAACATCAGAATTTTTTTTCAAGGGTAGAATATTTATGCTTCTTTTTTTCTTTTGAACATTGTTAGTTGATTTAACTTTTGAATCTTTTAAAGTAGAGATATCATTCTTTTTTAATAATTCTTCTTTAATAACTGATGGTGAGTTGCTCTTTTTAAAATTAAAAACTGGAATTTTTATCTTAATCTTGAGATTTTTTTTGGGTCCATTCCCTTTTTTATTAATATTATTTAAGATCTTCACCTGTACCCCACCTGTATCTCAACGAATATTATACCTGATCAGAATTAATTCAAGATATGATGTGTTATTAAACCATAAAAATTATGACTGGTCATGTGTTAGATTAGTCTCCTGATTTATTTGAGTATATTTTAATGAACAAAGTGGAATATGAGTTTCATAATGACACACAACAGATAATAATAATGGAATTAAATAAACCAGAAGGCGGATACTAAGGATATGATTGAAAATAAAATAGACAGTCACATGCCAACCGGGCTTTCAACGCTTGATCCGGTTTTTGATGGTGGAATACCACCGGGATCCGTTGTATTGCTAAAGGGGGATATCGGTTCAGGGAAGGTAGAATTTGTATATAGTATCATGATATTCCTCTCTCAACTTATGGTAAAAGGACAGGTGAATGAAAAAATTTTGTTTCCAAACGAGATACGTTATATTACTGTTACAAAAAGTAAAGAGTCAATTCTCCGTGAAATATCGAATTCCTTTAACTCTGGATTATTAACGAATCTTGAACAGATTCGTTTTACGGATCTTTCAGATATTTACTTTGACACAAGCCTGGTTCCCATTAACTGGTATTCAGAATTTGATAATATTATCGATCGAATGTCTGCACATCGTCAGATTCATGACAGCCTTTTAACAACGCTTTCATATACTCTTGATGGTATAAAACCAAAAAGTCTGGTTATTATTGATTCATTGACTGAGATTGCTACTCAATACATTTCTTCCGGAGATTGGCCGGATCTTTCAGCATATTTAAGAGGACTCGAGCGCGTCTCTAAAAGGTGGAATACAACCGTTTATCTCATTCTTACTAAAGGAATATTAAGTACAAACCAGGAACTGGAGATTGCTGATGCTATGGATGCTGTCATCCATTTCAGGTGGGAAGAGACATCGAGTGCAAGAAGACAAAGGGTGTTATATATTGAAAAATTCAGGGGAGTAATGATTCATCTGGAAGATCAGGATCTTGTAAAATTTGCAGTAAAGATTACATCGGATAGGGGTTTTGAAGTCAGTAATATCAGGGTGATCATATGAGAATTCCTTTAATGACAGTGCCTCGTTTTACCTTTGGCATTTCCGGACTTGATGAGATGTTATCCGGAGGACTTATTGAAGGTACGGTTTCCTCGATTATTGGTGCTTATGGTACTGGTAAAACCAATTTTGCACAATATTTTATTTGGCAGGGACTTACTGAAGGTCAGAAAGCGATATATATAACTCTTGAGGAACGAACTCCCCGGATTATTGG